>Ga0209514_10000235_pt1 | contig 122715 bp, 127 predicted proteins | sample Subgrocontami58m_FD_187452 | JGI IMG/M metagenome (GOLD analysis project Ga0209514, IMG submission 187452) | Subsurface groundwater microbial communities from S. Glens Falls, New York, USA - GMW37 contaminated, 5.8 m (SPAdes) (version 3) | ecosystem: Environmental > Aquatic > Deep subsurface... | reverse complement strand
CCACCACTCGAGGTGAGCGAAGCCACCACTCGAGGTGAGCGAAGCCACCACTCGAGGTGAGCGAAGCCACCACTCGAGGTGAGCGAAGCCACCACTCGAGGTGAGCGGAGCCACCACTCGAGGTGAGCGAAGCCACCACTCGAGGTGAGCGAAGCCACCACTCGAGGTGAGCGGAGCCACCGCTCGGCTAAATAGCAGCAGTGAGAAAGGCGAGCAACCTAGCGTGCACTCCGGCACCACCAGCAATCGTCATCTCATAACTGGCGTCACCACCAGTTAGGTCGCTTACGACTCCACCTGCCTCACGCACAATTAATTCGCCAGCGGCATAGTCCCAAGGATTGAGTCCGCGCTCAAAGTAGCCATCAATTGAGCCACTAGCGATATAACAGAGATCAACGGCAGCCGCACCGTTGCGCCTGATATCGCGAACTTGAGATAAGAGCCTCTGCACTACCTGACCTTGAACCGAACGCTCGTCAGCCGAATAGCTAAACCCCGTTGCGATCAGTGCATTCTCAAAATCGATCCGACTATTACATGAAATTTCTGCACCATTCAACCAGGATCCCATCCCACGAGCCGCACTCCAAGTGCGATTAATTGATGGAGCATAGACACAGCCTGCAATTGTCTCACCGTCGAATCGCGCAGCAACGCTGACTGCCCACCCTGGTAGGTCGTATAAATAATTGACCGTGCCATCTAGCGGATCCACTACCCAAACGACTCCGTTTGAACCAGCGATTGATGTGCCTTCTTCGCCCAGAATTCCATCATTGGGTCTAGCACCCAGCAGAAACTTCGCCAATAACTGCTCGGAATTTTTATCCATGATGGTGACGATGTCGGTAGGGGTGCTCTTACTCGTGGCACCCAGATCGCGCGGGCGATTCATGAGCATCGAACCCGCTCGAGTCGCCGCTTCAACCGCCAACTCATGTAGTTGTGAAATAACGAGTTGGTCCACAGCCCTATTCAACACCAAAGAAGCCGACCAGGTAACGTGACCGCATGCGCCGCGTCCTCTCCCCATACAGGCAACTTTTTACCATACCTGGGGCGCTTGCTTTCTCTATGTCGGGGTTTATTTGCAGGATGCCGATGGCTATCTCGCCATTAGCAATTGTTTTACTCGCCTATAGCCGAACTCATTCGTATGGAATCTCAGGTGCGGTCACCGCAACCTATGCGGTCGCTGCGTCTTTCTCTGGGCCCCGCTGGGCACGATTGGCCGACCGCAAAGGACAACGTTATGCAATAACGCGGGGATTACCAATGCATGTGGTTGGCCTATTGCTGATCGTCATTCTGATCTCGATTAAAGCCCCTCGCTACACCTGGTTTCTGGCAGTGCTCATCGCGGCTCTTTTCTCGGTTCAGACAGGTTCGCTTGTCAGGCGACGATGGCACTACGTCCTCAGCGATCAGCGTGATCTCGTGCACTCGGCTTGGTCATTTGAATCACTTCTCGACGAGGTGGTCTACATCGTTGGCCCCGTACTCGCCACCGTTCTCTGCACACAAGTTGCACCTTCAGCAGGATTGCTTGCCTCTATTGCATTTGTTAGCTGCGGGGCAGTGCTCTTGGCAAGCCAAGCCACTACCGAACCACCGATTAATACTGCGGAAGAGCAGGCTAACCGCGAACGCGTGTTGAGAATTCCTGCCGTAAATTCGATAACTATCGTCTTCTTTCTCATGGGCGGATACTTTGGAGCGGTCGAACTAGTTACCGTCGCCTTCGCCACCGAGCGAGGTTCCCGCCCGCTCTCGGGTGCGCTCCTAGCGATCTGGGCTTTCGCGAGCGCTATGGCGGCAGTCGTAAATGGTGCAATCAGATTCAAGTCGACCCCGGCTAAGCGCTTCATCCTTTTCCTGGCAGTTTTGACTGTTCTAAGCATTGCATTCATCTTCGCCACAACACTCTTGCAACTGGCACTCGCCCTTTTCATCACAGGATTCTGTATTGCCCCGATACTGATAGCGGGCCTGACAGTTGTCGAGAAAGAAGTGCCAGATAGCCAGATCACAGAAGGGATCGCCCTCGTCACCATGGGCTTTCCGATTGGCAGTGCCGTCGCTGCATCAGTGAGTGGGCGCGTCCTGGACCTGACCTCAGCCCATCAAGCCTTTCTCATTGCCTGGCTCTTTATCGCCCTTACGCTGGTTTCGCTCGCACCACGTTTTCGCACCTGGCGTCGGCTCTTGGTCACAAGTTGAGGGTCGGCCACTTGGGTCCCCGATCACACCTTGAGGGACTGTCGAGAGCACCTTCCCGACTTTTCCACCAAGATGTGGCAAAGTGAGCGGATGGAGTTCGAACGGAATCTATTTGACGAGCCGCTGCACCTAGTAGGGCGGAGTAAGGATGGACACGCTCTCCACCTTGAGGATTCCGATGGCGAGCGCTACCTCCTTGAGATCAATGAGTCGGTCAAGAGCGCGATTAATGCGCCGGTCTTGAAACTTGCGCAATTTGAAGACGAGCCACAAGGTCCGCCAACACCACGGGAGATTCAAGCACTGCTCCGAGCCGGCAACTCCATCGAAGAAATAGCGCGGCAGCGCGAGATCGGCGTGGAGAAGATCGAACGCTTTGCTGGACCAATACTTAGAGAACGATCCCACATTGCACTTCAGGCGCTAAAGACCTTGGTCCGACGAGATCGAGGAAGCGACGGTCGACCCCTTATCGAAGTTGTGGTGGATCGGCTAAACCAGAGTGGAGTTGACGAAGAAAGTCTTGAGTGGGATTCGTGGCGGCGCGAAGACGGAAATTGGGCTGTCACTTTGCGCTATCCCACTCGCGACGGCGAAGGGTCCGCGCGCTGGATTCTAGATCCAAGCCGCCATACTCTGACTGCCGATGACGATGGTGCGCGTTGGTTCACTAGTGATGAGCGAGCACCACAAGAAAAAATCTCAAAACGAATTGAAGCTAAAGATGCCCCCCGCCTTCAACCGATCCGAAGCACCGACGGGGTCGATGCAAAAGCGACCAAAGATGGTGTCACCACAAGAGCGTCAGTTCCTTCTTGGGACGACATCATGTTCGGAGTAAAGCGCGAGGATTAGTCAGCGGGTCCATGACACATAGAGCGGCACCACTGTTTCAGATTCACTTAGGCCGCCATGATGGCCAACAATCGCAGATTCCTTCGCACTACGGGTTGGATCGATTAATACCAAAGACTCCATAGCCACGGCGACTACATCTCCAATTCGATCGTGAGCGGCATCAGAAACCAAACCACCGAAAAGTCCAGCTGCTATCGCCTCGTCTTTTAAAAAAACTTTAGCCTTGGTGCCTAATTGACTACACCACCGTTGGCTGACTTCTTCGGCGGTACCTTCTCGAACATAAACGTGACGCGCCCGCGGTTCACCGCCGAGAAGAGTTACATCTCGCATTAAATCGTTATCGACTCCGAGCACCAATTGCTCTTCAGCGTTGAGCATGCCGTGATCAGAGACGAGCCAGAGCCTTGACCCAGTTGGCAGAGTCTCAACCAGTCGACCAACGACCTCGTCAACCCTCGCTAACGCTGCAATCCACGGTCCAGATCCCACGCCAGACCGATGGCCGGCCACATCGAGATCGTTCAGATACACATAGGCGAACGAATTGTCGCGATCCAGCGCCTTAGCGGCTTGGAGAACCTGTACAGAGAACGAACTCACACCGACGTATTTAGCTCCGCGCAGAACAGCTTCGGTGAGTCCGGATTTGGCGAACTTTGCCTCAGCAATGTGGGAAACGGAAATACCGCTGGAACTGGCTCGTTCAAAAAGCGTGGAGCGAGGCTGCCAAGTAATTGGATCTACCCTGAAATCCCACTTGAGCGCATTTAGAAGGCGACCCGGCGTACCGCTATGCGGCACCCGGACGGTATACCCCAACATGCCATGCTCCCCCGAAAGAAGGCCAGTGCCTATCGAGGCAAGGCTTGTCACAGTCGTAGATGGAAAACTTGTAACCAATTCGCGCTCAAAAGCCATACCGCAAATATTCGGTGCGAAGTCCTTGTATTGAGCCAACTGGCGAGCGCCCAATCCGTCAATCAGGAGCAGGCATTCTCTTCGCGACGAGTTCTCTGCCAGCCCCAAGTCATTGCTAAGCCCCGCAACATCCAAAGTGGCGAAAAGCGAACGCGAGAAATCCGCGATCGTCGCCAGCTCCATCTCAACGACTGGTTGCAGCCGAGAGAGAGTCAACAAAAGTCAGCAATCGCACGACTGCTTCGCGGCCTTCGGCTGCAGCGGCCACTCGAATCTGCAGGTCGTCACTTGAGACAGCGCCTGCATAACCATGATCTGCCTCGCAGTTTGGGTCATCACAATCCGCCGGGTCCAACTCAATTCGCGAGACACCACCCCACCCAATCGTGAGCAAAACTTCATCGACTGTACTGGTTGATGCATCGGAGATCGTGCGCGATACAACAACGGAGTTGATCTGCTGTAGCGGAACTGCCTCCGTCGTCGCTGTGACTCGAGTCTTTGGTGCGCTGTCTTGTTCATCAGCATGAGCAACAATGAATCGAGTATGAGTGATCGCCAAGACAGTTACATGCCGACGCACCTCCTGTGAATCGAAGGTTGTCTCTTGATGCACTATGTAAGCAAGGCAACTTTCTCGACCAAGGGCGGACGCGACAGCATCTGCTACGAGTGCCGGGTGGTAACCCGTGGCTTCGATAGCCTGACGCAGTTCTATTTCGTCCTGGAGACGACTTATGCTCATGGGCTTATCTTTCCATCTTGTGGCAAGACCGTGCGCAACGACAGGGCTAGCGCGGCCGCAATGGCACATCCGACGACGGTCAGAAGAAGCCAGAGCCGATCTGCGCCCGCACCTAAGAGCGCTCCAGCCATGCTAGGCCCCAGAATCAGGCCAACTTGCCACGCAGCACCCGAGGCTGCGTTGTATCTGCCGCGTAAGTGGGCTGGCGCCAACTCGTTGACCACCGCTGGCATAACCGGTGACCAGATCATCTCGCCAGCAGCAAAGATGACCTGTGCGACCACCAGGAAGATCAGGGCACGAGTAAGCCCGCTCATTCCGACCGCACCCCATGAAGCGCCCCACAATCCCGCCGCTACGGCAAGGGCGGTGCTCCGCCGGGCCGACCTGACGCGCTTAAGCACCCACATTTGCATGGCCGCAATGGTTACGGTGTTTGCCGCGAAAGCCCAGGCCAACAGCGAAGGTTTGGCGTGCACGATCAGGGTGGCATAAGAGGTGAAACCAACTTCCAACTGGCTATAGCCAAAGAAAATTGCCACAAAACTGAAAAGCCACACTCGTCGAAAAGCCCGATCCTGGAGAACATCACGCCACGATCCCGAATTCTGATCCGCCTTTCTGTCGACCCTTTCAACGCGTGAGCGACTTCCCGCGTCTCGAATGGTCAAGACGACGCCGATGTAAAGCAGGTACGTCAATCCATCGACAACGTAGAGTCTGGTAAATGAGGAAGCTCGCATTGAACTCACCGCAAGCGAAGCAATAATGCTCCCCACCGCGATACCCAAATTGAGCAGCGCAAAGGAGATCGCAAAGACTCGTTCGCGCTCTTCTTCGTTCGTGACTTCGGCTAAAAATGCAGACTGCGACGGCCAGAGTGTGCCTAACCCAATTGCACAGAAAGTTGCCGCACCAAAGGCTTGTGGAGCGGTCGTCACAAAGCCTAGGGATGCATACCCGATCGCGGCGACACCGAGGCCGAAGATTAGGCAAGGTTTGGGACCAAAGTGATCGATAAGCCACCCAACTGCCGGTGCGAAAAGAAGCGAAGCGATCCCCATCCAGGACAGAACCAATCCAGCAATAGCAACTGGAAGTCCACGAGCTTGATGCAAGTAGACGACAAAAAAGGGCAGGATCAGACCATTTCCCATCGCTGAAAGGGTGACTCCAAGCAGAATGGCATAGGCATCACGGGGTAGTCGCTTCGTCTTACTCAGCGCTCGCATTGGGGAATCCTCTCACGCGATAGGCTTGCCCGTTGTGAAGAGACTGATCATTGCAGCAGAGGTGGCCGCCGCTCTCGCCGCAGGCAAAGGCGTAGTCGCACTCGAGTCGACAATCATTACCCACGGCTTGCCTCGACCAAAAAACCTTGAGGTGGGACTTGAGATAGAGGAGTCCGTACGAAGTCGAGGTGCAATTCCAGCGACGATTGCAATGCTCCATGGCGATATTCATGTAGGACTGTCACGCGATGCCCTCGCACAGATTGCCATGCGAGAAGATTCGGTGAAGGCATCAGTACGCGACTTGGCAATCCTCAGCGCGAAGGGCGCGTACGCAGGCACAACCGTAGCTGCTACGTCGCATGTCGCGGCCCTGGCGGGGATTCGAGTCTTCGCCACCGGCGGAATTGGCGGAGTCCATCGCAATGCCCGCGAAAGTTGGGACGAATCCGCGGACCTATACGCGCTAGCTAATCTACCGATCGCGATCGTTTGTGCGGGCGTCAAGTCCATCCTCGATGTTGGTGCGACGTTAGAAAGATTGGAAACGCTAGGTGTTGGAGTGGTTGGGTACCGAACTAATTCCTTTCCAGGTTTCTATCTGACAGATAGCTGTTTCTCGCTCGAACACAGAGTGGAAGATGCGAAGCAAGTTGCCCAAGTGATGCGAGCACAAGATGCGTTCAACACAAATCGCGCAGCCTTGGTGGTCGCTAATCCACTCGCAATCGAAAAGCAAATGAATTCCGAAATCCATACCAAACTTCTCGATGGCGGACTCGCCGCCGCAGAAGCAGCGCATATCGTCGGCAAAGATGTAACCCCTTTCTTGCTCGAATACTTTCATCGCGAGAGTGAAGGTGAGTCACTGCGTGCAAATATTGAAATTATTCTCTCGAACGCGATGCTCGCCAGCGAAATTGCCGTCGAATTCGCCTACGCCCGCCGATCGGACGCTAACTAGATGCTAAGTCGAGTTATCTGCGTAGGAGAATTGATGACTGATGTCGTCGCTCTTTTAAGCGATGAGATTGTCTATGGTGGTGACACCTCAGTAGAGATCACTTACATCGGTGGAGGGGCTGCGGCAAATGTAGCCTCGTGGCTTGGTGTCAATGATGTAGACGTAACACTCGTCGCCCGAGTGGGTGATGACAGGAGCGGTTCGGATGCGATCAGCGAGATCCAACAATTCAACGTCAAGTCCGCAGTCATCAAAGATACGCGAGCAGCGACTGGAACGGTGATCGTGCTCGTCACTCCGAATGGCGAACGCACGATGCTACCCGACTCTGGAGCCAACGGTCTTATTGAGACAACTGACGTGCCAACTTTGAAATCCAGTGATCGCATCTACGTATCTGGCTATCTTCTGCTCAACCCGCAGTCCCGCCAAGCAGCTCTAGAGATTCTCGAAGTTGCCCGTGGTGCAGGTGCGCTGATCTTTGTCGATCCCGCCTCTGCGGCTCCAATTCTTCAAGTTGGGGCTAGCAACTTTCTGGATTGGATCGGGAAAGTCGACGTATTGCTTGCGAATCTGGAGGAGGCCCAGGCCCTGACTGGAGAGAAAGATCCTTGGCGGGCAGCGGAAGAACTTCTTGGTACCGCAAGAACGGTAATTGTGAAACTCGGAGCTGATGGTGCAATTGGCCTCACCGAAACCACCAGGACGCAGGTGTCCGCGCTCTCGGTTGGACACGTGGTTGACACGACGGGGGCAGGTGACGCTTTCGCGGCTGGATTCCTTTTATCCGGGGGCAGCCTTGAAGAATCTCTCACGTCTGGCGCTAGAGTCGCGGCCGAATGTGTTGTTTCAGTGGGCGCTCGCCCGCAAGTCGCCAAGAGTTAGTCAACAGTAAAGGGAAGAATCTTCCTTATGCCAAAGCAGACCACGCAGGCCGCCGGAAGTCATCCAGGTCGAGTAGTTGATATTGACGTCAAGACGGAGATGGAGGGCTCCTTCCTCGAGTACGCGTACTCGGTCATCTACGCACGAGCCCTTCCCGATGCCCGCGACGGACTAAAGCCTGTCCATCGCCGAATCCTGCATCAGATGTCAGAAATGGGCCTGCGCCCTGAGCGCGGACACGTCAAGAGCGCGCGAGTCGTCGGAGAAGTGATGGGAAAACTTCACCCGCACGGTGATAGCGCCATCTACGACGCCCTCGTGCGCATGGCTCAAGCATTTTCAATGCGCCTGCCGTTGATTGACGGTCATGGTAATTTCGGTTCACTCGATTCCGGCCCGGCCGCGATGCGCTATTCGGAGGCACGTTTAGCAAGTGCCGCAATGGCTATGGTCGAGGGCACCGATGAGGAGACCGTAGATTTCGGCGCCAACTACGACGGCGCGCTAACGGAGCCAACTGTTCTCCCAGCCGCATTCCCCAACCTACTTGTCAATGGGGCCACCGGGATTGCAGTCGGCATGGCCACGAATATGGCACCACACAATCTGAACGAAGTCGTGGCAGCTGCAAGACACCTGCTCACACATCCAAAGGCATCACTCCAGGATCTAATGCAATATGTGCCAGGGCCTGACCTACCAACCGGCGGCAAGATCGTTGGGCTTGACGGAATTCGTGACGCCTACGAATCAGGACGAGGGTCGTTCAAGATGCGAGCGACCACTCAGATCGAGAATGTCAGTGCGAGAAAACGCGGCATTGTCGTCACCGAACTTCCCTATACGGTAGGCCCAGAAAAAGTCCTAGAAAAGATCGCAGATCTTGTGCGAGCCAAGAAATTACAGGGCATCTCTGACGTAGTCGACTTGACTGATGGTCAAAATGGCACGCGATTGGTCATTGAGATCAAGAATGGGTTCCATCCCGAGGCAGTACTCGAAGATCTCTTCAAACTCACTTCCATGGAAGAAACCTTCAGTATCAATGCGGTCGCGCTCGTACATGGGAGGCCACAGACGCTTGGTCTCAAGGCCCTGCTCGAGGTTTACCTTGATCACCGGATCGATGTAACCAGGCGTCGTAGTGAATACCGTCGTCGCAGAGCCAGCGAACGACTTCATCTTGTCGATGGACTCCTTATTGCGATCGTCGACATCGATGAGGTGATTCACCTGATCCGACGAAGTGATGACGCAAATGCTGCCAAGTCAAAGCTCATAGAAATCTTCAAACTCTCCGATTTGCAGGCCACCTACATTCTGGATATGCCACTTCGACGACTGACGAAATTTTCCTCACTCGAACTTGTTAACGAACAGAGTGAGCTTCGCAACAAGATTCAAGAACTGACAACCCTGCTTGAGGACGAAAGAAGCCTACGCAACCTCGTTTCCAATGAACTAGCTGCTGTTGCAAAGAGTTTTGGAACGCCAAGGCGTACGGTGCTGCTCGAATCGTCTGGTGTTGCCAGCGTGGCAGTTCCACTGGAAGTGGTTGATGGCCCGACTAGAGTCCTTCTTTCTGCGACCGGACTTATTGCGCGCACTACCGAAGTGGCGGACCTACCCGCAACAATCTGGAAGTTGCCGAGGGCGCGCCACGATGTAATCACCTCGTCGATCGTCACTACTGCCCGTGGAGATCTTGGGGTCATTACCTCGCTAGGAAGAATTCATCGCCTGCGAGCCATAGACCTTCCAGTTATTCCGCCACTGATAAGCGGAACATCCCTCGCAGGCGGTGCGCCGCTCTCTGAAATCCTCCGCCTAGATAAGGGCGAACGTGCCATTGCACTAGCGACGCTCGCCGAAGATGGCGAAGGAATCGCCGTCGCGACTGCACAAGGTGTGGTCAAGCGAGTCCAACCAGAAGTGTTGGTCAACAAAGATGAATGGGAAATAATCGCGTTGAAGCCGAAGGATGAAGTCGTTGGGGCCGTACAACTGCTCACCGGCAGTGAGGAATTCGTCTTTGTCACCGATGACGCACGACTACTCCACTTCAACGCGGCGATAGTGCGGGCTCAGGGACGGGCAGCCAGTGGCGTCGCGGGTATCTCGCTTTCGCACGGCGCGAAAGTCATTTATTTCACGGCGTTCACGCCGTCTGATGCGGATGTAGTCGTGACGATTTCCTCCCCATCAGATGCCTTACCTGGGACGACGGGGTCTTTGAAGGTCTCTGATTTCTCTGAGTTCCCCGGCAAGGGTAGGGCCACTGGAGGCGTGAGGGCACACCGTTTCCTCAAGGGCGAAGACCAGCTCGTTACTGCATACGCCGGCCCCATACCGATCCGCGCCACGGCAGCCAACGGCACTGCTGTCGAAATAGCAATGGTGAAAAGCAAGCGGGATGCGAGTGGTTCACCACTACCTGGACCAATTTCGGTCATTGCCGGACCTATCGCATGAAAGGTAGTCATTGATGAGGTGCGCTGAAGAGTGTGCGATTCGCCACGAATCTCTCACCGCTACCGCACCAGTCACCAAGGCCTGGATCGCGCTTGAGCAGCCTGGTCCTTGGCAATCACATGCGATCGACTCGGGCAACTCCAGGTTGCCCGAAAAGATATCCGAAATAGTTGCTACTTGGTTAGACATCACCGTCGTGTTGATACGAAGTCGACACCGCCATGGGTCTCGGACTAGACGACTCTTTGTGGCGAATGTGTTGCCCAATGCCCGCTGGCTAATGAGCGGCGAACTTTCGAATGTGGAACAAGTACTTGATCTTGAACCCTTGGCCATCGTCCAAGGCATAAAACCAGACTGGCTCTATGAGCGGACCGATCCAGTAACGCTCGTATGCACCAACGGGAAACGCGATATTTGTTGTGCTCTCGAAGGTAGAAAACTGATCAATGAGATGGAAGCGCGCGGTGAGGTTGCCTGGGAATCAACCCATCTGGGTGGTCATCGTTTCGCGCCAAATCGTCTGACCCTTCCCGACGGGCGTCTGTATGGCGGCATTGGTGGCATTGGTGGCACAAATTACCGAGGCGCAACAGGATTGAATCGAATTCAACAAGCTGCAGAATGCAAGATGCGAGCGTTACACGGTTATGACGATCTCGAGTGCACTGAACCTGAACAGATTGCGCCTGACAAGTGGATAGTTAGGACGGTACGAAAAGATTTTATTGCGGATGTGGAGGTGATTCGTAGGTCCCGCGGTCTTGTTATGGAATCTTGCGGCAAAGAGCCGGTCGATGGCGATGAGTACATCGCGCTCTAGCCTGAACCTATGCGTCGATCCGTTCCCGATCGATTCGTATTGCACTATCAACAATAAATTCTTTGCGTGGCGCAACATCATTGCCCATGAGTAGCTCAAAAACCGCCTCAGCCGCTTCCACATCCTGCCCAGTGATACGTCGCAGAGTTCGGTGAGCTGGATCCATTGTAGTTTCGCGCAATTGGTCGTAGTCCATCTCTCCAAGCCCCTTGTAGCGCTGAATAGGCTCTTTCCAGCGACGATTCTTCTTCGTCAAATCTGCGAGGACCTTCTTCATCTCTGCATCTGAGTAGGTGTAGATGTATTCGCTCTTTTTCCCCGAGCCACCAATCACTTCGATCCGATGTAGTGGTGGCACTGCAGCGAACACGCGTCCATCATCGAGAAGCGGGCGCATATAGCGATGAATCAACGTTAGGAGTAGGCATCGGATGTGTGCGCCATCGACGTCGGCATCCGACATCAAAATGATGCGGCCATAACGCGCAGTTGCCAGATCAAAAGTGCGACCAGAGCCAGAGCCGATGACTTGGATTATGGCGGCACATTCCGCATTCTTGAGCATGTCCCCTAGCGATGCTTTTTGAACATTCAGAATTTTGCCCCGAATAGGTAATAGAGCCTGGAATTCAGAGTTACGAGCCTGCTTTGCGGTACCGAGCGCGCTGTCACCTTCGACGATAAATATTTCGGTGCGCGCGATATCGTCGCTTCGACAGTCGGAGAGCTTGGCAGGAAGGCTAGATGTCTCTAACGCATTCTTCCGACGCTGAAGTTCTTTATGCGCTCGGGCAGAGATTCGAGTACGCGCGGCAGCCACAACCTTGTCAAGGATTGAACGTGCCATCGCCTTCTCATTCCGCTTCTGACTGCTAAAGAGCACTTTGAGTTGACTTGAAACAACATTTCCAACGATTCGTGTAGCTGCAGATGTACCAAGGACTTCTTTGGTCTGACCCTCAAATTGTGGTTCCGAAAGCCGGACGGTGATGATTGCTGTCAATCCCTCGAGCACGTCATCTTTCAATACGTCAGGCTCTCCTGTCTTTAAAATCTTGTTCGACCGAAGCGCTTCGTTAAAGGATTTCGTGATTGCACGTTCGAAACCCGAAACGTGGGTGCCACCCTTTGGAGTGGCGATGATGTTCACGAACGAACGAGTAGTCGTGTCATATCCGGTTCCCCAACGGAGAGCAATGTCGACACCCATGACACGCTCAACTTCTTTGCTGACCATGTGCCCTTGCTCGTCAAGGACGGGCACTGTTTCATTAAAGTGGCCTGTTCCGTGAAGTCGAATCGTGTCACATATCGCAACATCCGGAGCTAGAAAATCGCAGAACTCAGAGATTCCACCTTTGAAATGAAAAGTCTCTTCGCTCTGCTTTCCACCACGCTGATCGGTCACCCTGAGAGTTAGTCCGGGGACCAAGAATGCGGTCTGTCTTGCGCGATCGTAGATTTCAGTTAGTTCTAGTTGGGCTTCTTTAAGAAAGATTTGGCTGTCAACCCACCAACGGACCCGAGTGCCGGTGACCTTCTTTGCAATCTTTCCACCCTGGCGCAATCCCGACTTCTTGGTGAAGGCAGAAGTAATATTCTCGCCATCAAAAACACCGGCAACTCCGCGCTTAAACGACATTAGATGAACTAATCCATCGCGATCGACTTCGACATCCATCCGTGCGCTAAGCGCGTTGACTACGCTCGCACCCACTCCATGAAGGCCGCCCGACGCAGCATAGGAGCCGCCGCCGAACTTCCCACCGGCATGGAGTCTGGTCATGACGACTTCGACACCGGTAAGCCCAGTCTTGGGTTCAACGTCAACCGGAATGCCACGACCGTCATCCGCGACTTCGATCGATCCGTCCTTAAAAAGTGTCACATTTATGTGGTGGCAGAATCCCGCCAAGGCTTCATCTACCGCGTTATCGATGATTTCCCAGAGACAGTGCGTCAGACCGCGGCTATCCGTCGAACCGATGTACATTCCAGGCCGTTTGCGGACAGCATCGAGCCCCTCGAGCACCGAAAGATTCCTGGCGGTGTACTCGGACGGCTTAACGCTCGTGGCGGCCTTTTTCGGGCTGGTGGTGCCCTTACTCGGCGGACTCGGCTTAGTTGATGAACTCATCTGGGCGAAGGGTACCAACTCCTCTTCTCAACTCTGTGAGGACACGGTGATCCTGGTAGTAAAGTGATCTGCGACACGCCCAAAGATCTCTATCACAGAGCGGGAATGTTCGAAGCCTGGTTTGATGTTCCCATAGACAGAGAGAGGTGTTGAGTAATGACCGAAGAGTTGACTGTCGCCCCACTTGCACTTGTGGATCGATGTGATCGTTGTGGCGCCCAGGCATTTGTACGAGCGATACTTCCAAGCGGTCGCGAACTTCTCTTCTGTGGTCACCACGCCAAGGAGTACTCGGGCGGCCTCAAAACAGCGGCCGCGAGCATTCACGACGAGACCGCTCGCATCTCCCAATAGTCGGCCTCATCCGCGCGAGCGGTGGCTCCGCTCACCCCCAGCGGTGGCTCCGCTCACCCCGACCGGTGGCTTCGCTCACCCCCAGCGGTGGCTTCGCTCACCCCGACCGGTGGCTTCGCTCACCCCCAGCGGTGGCTTCGCTCACTGCAAATGGATGATGCTTCGATAATGGTTGTGCGGCCAACGGTGTACTTTGCTCTTTAAGTTGGGGAAAAGTATTTATAGAGTCTCTCGTATTGACGGAAAAAGAATTGGAGATCCTACCTAAACAGGATCTCCAACACCTGGTGGCCCCAAGTCTTCAGAATCAACAGAACAAATGAATGAGCGAAGCCACCGCTGGGGGTGAGCGGAGCCACCGCTCGGCAGGGTTAGTCGAGGTAGTCGCGGAGAACTTGCGAACGCGAGGGATGCCTGAGTTTGGCCATGGTCTTCGATTCGATCTGACGAATGCGCTCACGCGTCACTCCATAGACCTTGCCAATCTCATCGAGTGTTTTCTGTTGCCCATCGGTGAGACCAAAGCGCATCCGTACAACTCCGGCTTCCCGATCGCTCAAGGTATCAAGCACAGAATGGAGTTGCTCTTGCAGAAGGGTAAAGCTGACCGCGTCAGCTGGCACAACTGCTTCTGAGTCTTCAATGAGATCACCGAATTCACTGTCTCCTTCTTCGCCAAGAGGGGTGTGCAAGGAGATCGGTTCGCGACCGTACTTTTGAACCTCGACGACCTTCTCAGGCGTCATATCGAGTTCGCGCGCAAGCTCCTCAGGGGTTGGCTCGCGACCCAAGTCTTGCAACATCTGGCGTTGTACCCGGGCCAACTTGTTAATGACTTCAACCATGTGTACCGGAATACGAATGGTGCGCGCCTGGTCGGCCATCGCACGAGTAATCGCCTGACGAATCCACCAAGTTGCATAAGTCGAAAACTTATAACCCTTCGTATAGTCGAACTTCTCGACCGCACGGATGAGGCCGAGGTTTCCCTCTTGGATCAGGTCGAGAAATAGCATCCCTCTGCCGGTGTAACGCTTCGCAAGCGAGACCACTAAGCGAAGGTTCGCTTCAAGCAAGTGGTTCTTCGCATTGCGACCATCCTGAGCCAGCCATTCGAGTTCACGGCGAATCTTGTCTGCAAGCACCTCTCCTGAGTTCAACTTCTCTTCAGAGAAGAGGCCGACCTCAATCCGCTTCGCCAGATTCACTTCATCTTCGGCATTTAGCAGGGCAACTTTGCCAATCTGCTTCAAGTAATCCTTTACCGGATCGGCAGTAGCCCCAGCCGAAACAACCTGCTGGACGGGAGCATCTTCTTCATCGCTGGGAGAGAGAGTGAATTCCGCCGTGTCATCGTCGACGTTCTTAACCTCGACGACTTCATCATCGGTCTCGGGGATGATCACCTCTGAACCGTCGCCACCCTCGGCTGCAATTGCCTCGGCTACTACGGCCTCAATGTCGAGGTCTTCCAGCTCGGCGATATCTATCTCTTCGATCTCGAGAGCTGTGCCGTTCGCGGTGATCTCATCGTGAGCTAAGACCAGCGGATTAACCACCTTTGGTGAGGTCTGCCTGCTAGCCGCCTTCTTGACCGGCTTCGCGGGTGCGGCCTTCGCAGGCGCAGCTTTCTTGGCCGGTTTGAGGGGCGGTGGAGCTTTCTTGGCCGGTGTCGCCTTCTTGACCGGCTTCGCGGGTGCGGCCTTCGCAGGCGCAGCTTTCTTGGCCGGCTTCACGGGCGGTGGAGCTTTCTTGGCCGGTGTCGCCTTCTTGACCGGCTTCACGGGTGCGGCCTTCGTGAGCACCGCCTTCTTGGCCGGTTTGAGGGGCGGTGGAGCTTTCTTGGCCGGTGTCGCCTTCTTGGCCGACTTGGCCGGTGCAGCCTTCACGGATGCGACCTTCTTTACTGGTTTAGCAACGGTTTTGACCGCCTTTGCGGCGGGTTTTCCAGCACGAGACGAAACAGGCACGTGATTCCTCTACGCGTTAAAAGATCGCTCGTTGGCGCGAGCGAGAAAGCGGGCGGGGCAGGGCAGGGCATATTGTAATCCCCTTCTGGCACTTCCCCCTCCACGAAACCATTTTGAACCAAAAGTGAGCGCAAACGCTGGGAAAAGTTTCAGGCAAAATGGCTGAGCAGTCCTGCTTACCGCTTAACAAGGGTTCCGCGGGCAACCTCAAGACTGTGGCGAATGATCTGTCCGACGGCATCTGTCTCGATCAGAAAGCCGTCGTGTCCAAATGGGGAACTAACGACGAAGGGCGGTTCGGCAGTTGGCGTCAGTTCGGCCAACTCGGCTTGAAGTCGAGAGGGAAAGAGCCGGTCAGTATCGATGGTGACTACGACAACAGGCACTTTAATGCTCTCAAGGGCTGCGCTAACTCCCCCACGTCCGCGACCAATGTCATGCGAATTCATCGCCTCAGTTAGCCGGACGTAAGTATTAGCGTCAAATCGCCGTGCCAATTTCTGCGCTTGATGATCTAAGTATGACTCGACAGCAAAGCGCCCGCTTTCGTCCGCTTGCAAGTCGCGGCCAAAACGAACATCCATTTCGGTCTCACATCGATAAGTCAGATGTGCGATGCGTCTGGCCAGTCCCATACCCTCATGCGGACCGTCGCCGGGACGTGCGTCGTAATAATCTCCACCGCGAAATTTTGGATCGTTCCTGATCGCCCGAATCTGAATTGACGAAGTGCCGATCTGATCGCCGGTTGCTACCGCACTCGATCCGATTGAGCAGATCGCCCCAACACGTGTTGGATGTGCGACAGCCCATTCGAGCGCGCGCATCCCGCCCATCGACGGACCAACTGCGAGGATATATCGATCTATCCCCAGCCGATCAGAGAAGGCCACTTCTGCGGCAACCATGTCGCGGATCGTGATCTTTGGAAAGAGCGAGCCATAGCGTTTCCCATTCCGAGCAAGAGACGCCGGACCCGTGGAACCTTGGCAACCGCCAATGACATTTGGACAGACGATGAAGAAACGATCTGTATCCAGAGGCTTGCCAGGTCCAACCATCTCCGGCCACCAACCCGGCACATCGGACCACCCAGTAAGCGCGTGATTTACCAGAACGGCGTTGCTCCGTTCGCTATTAAGCGAACCCCAAGTTTGATACGCAATCGTGACATCGGGCAGCACCTCACCTGATTCAAGGTTCAGATCGCCAATTTTCAAGAAACGCCGATCACCGGGGTCCTGGTATTCAAACCAAGCCCCGGTGACTGGAATCTTATTGTGAGAAATTTTCTAGACTCCTTGCGCTGCTTTAAATCCGGCCTCAAGATCCGCTTTGATATCACTAATGTCCTCTAGACCAACGCTTAGACGGACCAGTCCTGGGGTGACGCCGGCGGTTAGCTGCTCGTCCCCCGAAAGTTGCGAGTGAGTCGTCGAGGCAGGGTGAATCGCGAGCGAGCGAACGTCACCGATATTGGCCACATGGCTAAAGAGAGTAAGGGCCTCAATGAAACGCTTACCTGCTTCGATGCCGCCCTTTATCTCAAAAGAGAGAACCGAGCCGCTGCCTTTAGGCACATACTTCTTCGCCAGCGTATTCCAAGGTGATGATGGAAGTGAGGCGTAATTTACGCTCTCGACAAGCGAATGACTCTCTAGCCAATTTGCAGTGGCCTGTGCATTTTCTACGTGCCGCTCAATTCGGAGGCTGAGGGTTTCAAGACCTTGAGCCAGAAGCCAAGCATTAAACGGGCTGACTGCCGCACCGATGTCACGCAGAAGAGTTAGGCGAATCTTGAATATGTAGGAAAGATTCGCGCCAAAAGCAGAGCCAACCCCTAGCGCCTGTGCGTAAACCAATCCGTGGTAGGAAGGGTCTGGCTCATTGAAGTTCTTAAAACGCTCAGGATATTTTGCGTAATCAAAATTGCCTGAATCAACGATGGCGCCGACGATTACATTGCCGTGACCCGATAGAAATTTGGTCGCAGAGTGAACGACAACGTCCGCGCCATGCTCGATCGGACGGAGCAAGTAAGGAGTCGCAACCGTGTTGTCAACGATAAGTGGCACACCCAACTCGTGAGCAACCTTAGATACTGCCTCGATGTCGAGTACTGCATTTTTGGGGTTGGCGATGGTCTCACCGAAGAATGCCTTGGTATTTGGACGGGCAGCTTTGCGCCATGACTCAGGGTCATCAGGATTTTCCACGAAGGTTACGTCTACGCCGAATTTTGGCAGCGTGTAGTGAAAGAGGTTGTAAGTCCCGCCATAGAGATCTGGACTGGAGACGATGTGATCGCCAGCCTCGGCCACATTGAGAATTGCAAAGCTGGTAGCAGCAGATCCAGACGCTACCAATAGTGCTGCCACGCCGCCTTCAAGTGACGCGATTCGCTGTTCGACGGCATCTTGAGTCGGATTGTTAATTCGCGTGTAGATGTTGCCCAACTCGGCTAACCCGAAAAGGTCAGCAGCATGTTGGGTGTCGCGGAATTGAAAGGCCGTCGTCTGGTAGAGAGGAAGTGCGCGTGCCCCAGTCGTAGGGTCTGGGCTCTGACCAGCGTGGATCTGGCGTGTTTCGAATGACCAAGTTGACATGAAATTCGTTTCCTAACTATTTGATTGTTTCTGCTGAGTTATGAGTCTGGGTATGGCGCCTTTGCGACATTTAGTCGGTGCACGTGAGAGAAGCTCGTCAAATATTGGAACGCCAAGGCCAATTTAAGCCTTGGCGTTACTACACATTCGCGTCATAAGTCCTCCAAGAAAGAGGGCCCCGCTGAGAGCGACACCCGCGCTTGCCACTATGACCTCCATAGCGACCTGGTCCTCACCCGGAGCACCCCACCGCGGTGGAGGGTTGCCGACCAGCAAGCCGGGGCTAAACGCTGGTACTCATGACCTGGGTGAAAAGATACGCAATCCCACCCGAAGTTGTCTAATCAAGAATGATTTGCATCAACCTGTCCTGAGTTCGTCCGCAATCGTCGCATGAAGATCATCACGCATTTGCGCGAAGGTGGCGGGAGAAAATCCAGCGGTGAAAACTCGTCTTAGCAGGTGGGCAAGGGAGTAGTCAGGCGAATCGGCAAACGCTCGATCTAAGGCTCGCTGGGCCAGTGCACCGTCCCCGAGTTCATAAGCCGTGGCAGCCACTAGACAGGCGATCGGCGCAACAGTTCCCACCGGAGCCAACGTAAGAAGCCAGCGCCAGAGCGCCACCGCCTGCTCGAGGCTCTGCTCTGAATGGATCCCGAGTGCGTAGTCGCGCAACATGATTCCTTGGACTCCGATTACCACATCGGCCAGCAAAGACATCCGACCGACAAAAAGTTGCGTGTTTCCCTCAGACTTGCACCAGAGGGCAAAACACTCATCAAGTTGGGAGCGTTGGGTATTTCGAATCTGCTGTATCTCCTCTTTCAATGTCTTTCCCAACATCTCATTGACTCGCTCTTCAATGGCCTGCGTCAAGCACTGAGAGAGCAGCGAATCATGGTGGGCTAGCGAGGCGATTAATTCGCTTTCACTAGCAAAAGGCATAGGGCCACCACGAACAACGACTTCTGCCGCGACGCGAGACGCCCTCAGAGCCGTGATGGGTGTTCCAGCCACCGGACAGCACGAACCATCTTTGCAACGCGTGGACCACCATCGCCCGTCTGATACAAGAAGTGCCTCACGCACCGCGATTCCAGAATCCAGCGCCACTCTCTCCAATATAGCCAGAGCCACATCCACCGGCTGCTCCGCCGGAACTCTGTCTGAGACCGGTGGGTAAGCAATGAGAATTACACCGCGGGCCTCGTCACGCTGTAGGTGGGTAACCATATTCAATGCCGCATGTTCAAATAATTCGAGCTCTGCCTCGACGGGATAATCCGTACGCATCACTAGACCTACGCGTTGACGACGGCCCTTTAGCGAAATGGCCACCAGAGAATCGGCTGGTTCAAATCCGAGTACGAACGGCACGGCAGCCAGCACATCTCCTGGATAGTGAAGTTTGAGTGGGGACTCTTCTGAAAGTGGTTGGGTAGACATGTCTGGAAGGTTGGCTGTACCGACTTTGCACGCGCCACTCCAGTGAAACGCGATGTGTATTACTGGACAGTTGTGAGGACTGTCGGCGCCTGGCTAACCACGACTTCCGTTTGATCAACGGTCTCGATTGGCGCACCGACAATCTGGAGCGAGGTCTGACCAAGGAATGCGGAGCCACTCCAAGTGGTTATCACCGAAACCCGATAGCGGCCCGGCTGTCGATAGGTGTGAGTGAGGCTCTGGCTCGGGAATGGAGCTCCAACAGAGGTAGTCGTCAGATATTGCCCATCACCCCACGACCACTGAAACCGCGCATTCATGTTGACGTCGACGCTATGGCCAAGGAGGGTGAGCGAAAACCGGACCGGTGTAACAAGACCAGACCAGAAGATCACCGGCAAATTGACGACGGTTCCTGCAGCTGGCTGGAAACCGAGTCGCGCACGCGGCAGAGCCCGGCGAACTTCATCGGTAGCAACCACGGTTGGTTTAGGTGGAGCCGATATGGCTCGCGGAACTGCCGGCGGAGGCGCAACAGGGCTCGTGGTCTTGATGCAAGTGAATGTCAATAATTGGTCGACTGTGCAGATCGGATTGGTGTTCGGTTGGAGAACTGGTGATTTCTTCTTGGCCACCCGCCTTTTGGTCACCGTAGTCCGCTTGCCCGCTCTGCCAGGTGTGATCGAGGTTCCACGCCCGATAATTTCGCCAGTAATGGGATCGCTCAACATGTCGATACACGGTGCTGACACGCAATCGCTTGCCACGGCATAGGCGTGCTGCGCGGTAGCTGGTTCAATAAAAAAGACCGCGAGTATGCACAACCCGAAAGTGATTCGTATTTTCGCGCTCATTGCGGAGCCTTGCTAGACATGATCAGCCAAATATCGCTGAAATTTTCCAAGATGAAATCTGTAACATTCCGATGCTCCGCCAGAATTTTCCGTGCCCCAGTTGAATTTGTGACTTGAGTTGCGGCGGTTCGCACCGACTCCACTTGAATCGTCGTCCGCGAATCCTCTTTCGAAATGAGCGACATTCGTTCAATCCGATATTCGGCGCCAATGAGCAGACCGTCACGGTAGATAGTGTGTATCGCAGGCAGTGGGTTCAGACAGGGACAATCCCAAGCCACGAACTCCTCCAAGTCGGCGGTGCGACCAGTTTCAAGAGCCAGATTGAGCAGCCTGAAATATTCAAAAATTGCGGTGGAGGCGCCTGGTGGAACGTTCTCAGGGATAAGCAATCTTGATTCGCTTACCGAGATTGCCGAAACTGCCGGATTCAGCGCCACCGGTGCAGCTGCGCCTGAACTAGCCGGACCTCCACACGCAGCCAGGAGCGGAAGGACTTGGAGCAACGCGAGGGTTTTAATGCGCACGCGTCCGAAGTTAACGCCCCGGCTGTCCGGTTCCCTATGCCATTAACGGTCGGAGTGGAGGCGCTGAGGGCTGTGGAGGATACTCCGTCCAGTGAATGGCGATGGAGACGGCTGGGTCGAATGTAATTGCGGTCGACGCCACTGGGGATTGCACGGGGCAGCCGGACTGCTCGTCGTCAGAGAGGGCACCGTACTACTTCAGCACCGCTCCCCCACGAGCCACAACGGCAATACCTGGGGCTTGCCAGGTGGTGCCCGCGACTCCGGGGAGACTCCCGTGGAAGCTGCCCTGAGAGAAGCCCATGAGGAGGCTGGCATTGATATAAGTCTGGTCGACGTCTTACTCGGTCGACGAGAAGATCACGGAAATTGGACATACGACACAGTGATCGCGACCGCTCGACCTGGACTCACCGCCTATGCGACGAATCACGAATCGCTAGAAGTTAGGTGGGTACCCCTTGACGAGGTTGTCGAGTTCGATTTGCATCCATCATTTGCTAAGGCGTGGCCACAACTTCTTCTTTCGATAGCGGAATTGCTTGCCTTCTGAGGTAAAGACGCTAACGTCGCAGACCTGTCCCGCTGAATCCAGAGGAGTAACAAATGAGTGACAAAGAGTTTCTCGCTGCCGCCCTTACCGAGGCAAGAATTGGACGTGGCGAAGGCGGCGTGCCAGTGGGCGCCGCGCTGGCCGTCGACGGAAAATTGCTCGGTGTGGGACATAACAGACGGGTTCAAATGAACAGCGCAATTCGTCACGGCGAGACGGATTGCTTGGAGAATATCGGACGATTGCCGGCCTCTGTTTACCGGCGTTCGACGCTCTACACAACGCTGTCGCCGTGCGACATGTGCACCGGCGCCATTCTGCTTTATGGAATCCCGCGCCTTGTGATCGGTGAGAATGTTAACTTCATGGGAAATGAAGAACTTCTGCGCTCGCGCGGAGTCGAACTCGTCGTGGTCCAGGATGCGGACTGCATCCAAGTGATGGGTGCTTTCATCAAAGAATGCCCTGAAATTTGGAATGAAGATATCGGTGTCTAACGCCGATATATCCTTGCCATAGGTCAATGGTCGCCTTAGTGTTCCTCACATCTTCCCCGTGTCCGCCTACGAAAGGGAACAAATGAGTGAGACCACTGGAGTCCTTCGCGAGGGGGATTACGGAACCAAAGTAGGCACCGTTGAGCCGGGTGGAATCGAAGAGATTCCTCAATCTGAACGTCATGGGTCCCCGATCCAACTTCTCTGGACTTGGACATCCCCAAACCTTGAGTTCGCAACCGTTTTCGTCGGTGTTTTGGGTGTATTAGCCTTCAATCTAAGCGTCATGCAATCGCTAGCCGCGATCCTTTTAGGTAACTCGCTCGGCGCGGCGGGACACGCTTTCCTATCAATGCGTGGGCCGCGTTATGGCGTACCGCAAATGGTGTTAGGCCGACCAGCATTCGGAAGGCTCGGCAATGCAATTCCTTCCTTGCTTGGCTCGCTAGTTGCCGGTATCGGCTGGTTTGCAGTCAACAGCGTTAGTGGCGCCTTCGCGCTCAACACGTTATTTCACGTGAACTTGAAACTTTCGCTTCTAATCGTTGTTCTGATTCAAGTTGCCATTGCTTTCTTCGGGCATAACTTGATCCAACTCTTTGAGCGTTATGCCTTTCCTGTTCTCGCCGTAGTTTTCGTTATCGCTGTCATCGTCACTCTCTCGAAGTCTGATCTAGGTGGCGGCGGCAAGGGAGGTGGATTGGGCGGCTTCCTACTCGAGACTGCCACTGTCTACGGGTATGCAGCTGGTTGGAACCCATTCGCTACTGACTACGCCCGGTATCTCCCGAGCAAATCGGATGCGAAAAAGGTAGGCCTTTTCGCGGGTCTTGGTCTCTTCCTGTCAACGACTATTCTCGAGTTCGCCGGCGCAGCTTCAATGACGATCGCAGCTCCAAAAGACGCTTCGCCTACTGATGCATTCGTAGGACACTTCCCGACGTTGCTGGCGAAGTTGGTGCTGCTTTGCATCATCATCGGCTCGATCGCCGCAAACGTTCTGAACATCTACTCCGGATCACTCAGTTTCCTGGCGACCGGAATAAAAATCCCTTCACATATCCGCAGAGCGATCGTTGCGCTGGTATTTGGTATCGGCGGGTTCATCCTTGCCTTGAGCGCCATAAACAATCCTAAGAATAATTATGAGAATTTTCTCTTAGTTATTTCATACTGGATTGGGCCTTGGCTTGGTGTGATTGTTGCCGATGCGTTATTGCGCAGGGGAAAGCACATAGCGCACCTGCTCTTCAAGAGTGACTACGAAAACTATGCTGGCCCAATCGCCTTCGTAGTCGGAGTAGTAGTCTCAATATGGCTCTTTTCAAATCAGGCCTACTACACGGGGGCTCTGGCCAAGAACCACCCAGGGATCGGAGACATCACCTTCGAGGCAGGGTTCGTGATCGCCTTCGTTCTCTACTGGGTTCTAGGCGCGAAGAAGGCTCGCGCGAGCTCGTAGTTGTTGCTGCCAATCTACAATCCGGGACTTTCGGCCTTTGGCTGAGGGTCCCGGACTTTTAGGTGCCAATTGGCCGATGTTGACTCATAATTAGCCCGAACGCTCAAGATTTCTGACGTCCCGTCCGTAAAGAGAGTGGGTAGCAATGAGTCATCCTGAAAAATTCGCCGATGGACAACCTTGTTGGATTGATATCGCGGCCCCAGATAGCGCGAAGCGGCTGGCCCTCACCGCATTCTTGACCGCGCTCTTTGGCTGGGAATTCGAAGTGGGTGGCCCAGATAGTGGCAACTACTCAACTGCGCATTCACACAGCCAACCGGTTGTCGGCGTGGTGGAAATGTCTGGCGTTCCGAGTTATTGGACGACGTATCTGCACACCGCAGATATCAAGAAGAGCGTTTCCGCCCTCACCAGTCATGGTGGCGCGCTACTAAATGGCCCGATGCAGGTATTTGAAATGGGCCATATGGCCGTCTGCACTGATGCGGTTGGTGCAGTAGTTGGACTCTGGCAACCCATTCAATTTGAAGGTTTCGGTAGTTACGACGAACACAATTCGCCAACCTGGTTTGACCAGCAATCAGAAGACCCAGGACTCGCAGCGACTTTCTACCGCGACGTTTTCGGCTTGACGGTCATTCCCACACCTAATGCAGATGGCGCAATGTTGGGATCGGCAGAGCAGCAATGGTTTAGCACCTCTCCCCAACCAAGTGCCCTTCCACCTTCCTGGAACCCAGTTATTCAAGTCGATGCACTTTCGCGGGTGGAAAAGGATCTATCTCGACTCGGTGGTGAGATCTTGATGAACGATGTTGCTGTTCCAGGCGGAAAGATCCTGGTCTTCTCCGATCCAGTGGTTCATGCGCCCTTGATCTGCTTCGAAGCCCGATAAACCTTCTGACGAAAACTGAAGGTGCCGACGTAAGCGTCTTTCTGCTCGGCGACAAGGTGCTTGTCTTTTAAGCAAACGCACTGTCGACGTCGCTAATTGCCTTCCTCAAGTCCTTCATAAGCAGGAACAGATGCAGAGAATCGGTCGGTGACTCTTCGAATTCTGCGCACGCCAAATAGAAGGCCTTGGCAATCTGGTCTTTGGCATGGATAAGTAGCGCCCGAACACCGATCTCCGCAGCAGCGCCAGAGACTCGAAGAAGAGCATCGCGCAGCATTGCTCGACCCAATCCCACACCTTGATACTCGACGTCTACCGCAAACCGCGTGAGAATCACTACTGGAATTGGATGATTAGCCACCCCTTTGGTGATCCTCACAGGTACGATGTTGTGCGCTACTCCGCCCGTAGATAAGGCGTAATAGGCACCGATCCGTTTGTTTATCTCGCAGACAAAAACGTTCGCCATGCCACTACGTTGATCAGTAAATGCGAATTGATGGAGCCACTCATCCGATTCGGTACGGCCACAGATGAATTGATTGACTGCATCGCTGCCCTTGAGCTTGCGCGGCCGAGACCAATTGCTAGTCAATGAAGCAGTCTGGTTCGCCAAGCAGAACTTGCAGTCGCGGCTTCAAAACAACAGGGCGCTCGAGCGCTCTTTGAAAGGCTTTCCATGCTGCAGAATCAAGGGCGAATCCGCGCCGATCGGCGAGCACGCGCTCGGCTGCAGTAGCCGCGCTCTCTAAGACGAATTCAGTCAGGCTCTTCTCGCTAGATTCGGCAGCACGTCGGATAAACGCCGCTTGTGCGCTCGTCACACGCAGGTTGAGGCGCGTATCCCGCAATTGACGCTCTTCCGCCACCTGCTCCGCTGATTTCTCCCTGATAGGCATTTGCCACCCCCTCTGTGTACATACACCGTATGTACACAGAGGCTCTAAGTCAACTATTGGGATAGGGCGTAGGGAAAACTGCCTGGCTCGTAACTGCACCACGGCTCTGACGCGTAGGCATCGCCGGTGAGCCCGTATGCGCGAGAGCGCGACCCACCGCAGAGCGACCGGTACTCGCACTCTCCACACTTGCCAGTAAGTCGGTCAGGGTTTCGAAGGCCAGTCAGTAGCTCGTCGGTGCGATAGATCTCGGTAAGCGAACGATCGCGGACATTGCCCGCACTAAGTGGCATAAAACCACTCGGATAGACCTCACCAACGTGTGAGATAAATACAAAACCTCGTCCAGCATTGATGTCCAGTGGTGGACGGCGTACGCGCACTGCTTCTCCGTCGGTTATTCGACCAAGGTCCTCGTGCAACTGCTGGTATAGCGGCCCAAGACCAAGAGTGCTTACGTGGTCTACCCCCAGGTCTTCCAACGTGCGGCGCTGTAGCATCACCCGACGAAAGTGATGACCCTCGGTTGTCTTAGCCGGGATCAGCGTTCCTGCGTCATAGACAAAGTTCAGTACGTCTTCAACTTCCGCGGCAGTGAGTTGGCCAAGATCTAGACCTCGCCCAACCGGGACCAACATGAATGCACTCCATGTCATGGCACCCAATTCATGCACGATGCGAACGATATTTGGCAGATCAGTCAGATTCGACCGAGTCACTGTTGTATTTATCTGAACTCGCAGTCCCACATCACGTGCATCCTTCCAACCTTGAATCGTACGATCAAAGACGCCAGGAACACCGCGGAAAGTATCGTGCAATTCGGGGGTCGAGCCATCAAGGCTCAATGAAATCGCACGCGCACCCGAATCATGTAAGGCTTTCAGATTCTCACGAGTCAAAGTTGGAGTACCTGAAGGCGACACCGCAACGCCGAGACCTGCTGCGGCACCGGCGCGGATAAGTTCATTAAGATCCGGGCGCGAGAATGGATCACCGCCAGTGATAATGAAGAGCGGTGCTGGATGGCCGAAGGAAGCGACTTGCTCCATCAGCGTTGTCGCCTCAGCAGTAGTGAGTTCATTTGCATTACGAAGAGGCTGAGCCTCAGCACGACAATGGCGACAAGCTAGCGGACAGGCTTGCGTTGATTCCCAGATCACGATGAAAGGACGATCCTCTACATCGTGGTGCGGTTTCCGGACCATACGTCGAGATTCACTAGTCGAAGCGGTCATCGAGTACTCCCATTCTCTGGTCTGAGAGTACTCATAAATTCCTAAAAACCTCTTGTTACTATTGTGATTCTTCACATGCCCTTTATTCGACGACGTGTCGGGAACTTCGTGATCGAGGACTGCTAACTCACTGCCAAGATCGCAGTTCTCGCATCTCCGCTGGCGCCCAGATGCACTGGTAGCGCCATTGTGTCCAGCATCTTCACCATGCCATCACCAATGTGATTTGCGACTACCGCTTCGACGTGGTGTTCGCGCAGAAACCTGACTACCCGGGCATGGTGCGAGCCTGGAGTGCCCTCGTCGTGTAGCCGGCTCCACGTGACCTCGATCTCCTGCCAGTCCGCGATCTTGCCGTCGACTACGTCAGCAACCGCAATCCAATCAGCGCGACCCCAACGGGGATCGACCATCCCATCTTTTGTTATTGGTACACACATAATCATGCCAGGAGCCTACCCCTTGTAGCGGCCGCCATTTGTGCCATCCGTTTCGCTACTCAGACTCCTCCAACGGAAAATCCAGATTGAGTCTCGGCGGGACGATGTCATCGATTTGGTTACGAGCTGAGGCGCTAAGGAGTGCTGGTGAGAGAACACCCAGAACTACAAGACAAGCGGCACCACATATGAGAATTACGATTCTTGGGTCAATCAGAGATACAACCACCCCGCCTATTGCGAGTGAAGTCAACTGCCCAATGGACAATACTCCTTGCACCGCCGAGGTAACGCGACCCCGACTTACCTCTGGCGCGCGTTGCAGTATTAGTGCGAAAGCGTATGCGTTCAGTGCACTGCCCCCTACGCCTGCCAATGCAAGAGTGAACAGCAGGAGTGACCAATGCCAAGCGAAACCAGTTAGCAAGATGCCAAAGCCAAGCATTAAAGATCCCACGATGATGTTGGCAGGTAACCGAGCCTGGTCAACTTTGCGTCGCTCGTTGACGAGTGCAGCAACGAGTTGCCCTCCGGCGAATATTGATCCGGTAAGACCGTAAACAAATGTTGATGCATGAAGGTCGTCAAGCACGAAGAATAAATCCGCAACGTTGAGTGCCCCTAGGGCAACGACGAGGCTGAATAACAGAATGGTAAGAGCGCGAATCACTGGTTCCTGCCGGACAATCTGCAAACCGACCCACACATCACCACGCTCTCGTGGACCCTTTTCCCGAGGATGAAACGGCAGCACCAAAAACATTGGTACCAGAGCGAGCGCCGCGAATGTCGCAGCATTCGCCAGCATTGGCGTTGCATAACCAAGTTTGCTGACCATGAGTCCAGCTATTCCAGGCCCGGCCATCCAAGCCAATGCATAAAGTGCCTGCATTAGCGACATGGCACGCGGCAACGCATCCTTGCCAACAATTTCTGGCAGAGTGCTCGACCACGCGGGAGCAGTAAATGCCTGACCTGTCCCGATAAAACTTATGAGCGCGATTGAAATAAATAGCGGTGAATTGAAGGCAAGGAGTACCGCCAATATCGCTTGACCTGCGTTGACGACGGGAGCCAGGCGACGGACCGGCACCCGGTCAGCAACGGTTCCCGTCCAAGGCGAGAGTAGAATGAGCGGTAAATGCCCTGCCGCCAAAATGGCGGCGATAGAGAGAGCCCCTCCACCTTCGTGCTTTACGCGGAGGAGCAGAGCAAAGATCGCAAGTTCATCGCCAAACATTGAGAATGCCCGCGCCGAAGCGATGACTCGAATCGTATTCCAACCCGCAGGCGTCGCCATTGACACCAGCTAACAATGCTAGAAAAAACCCGATGGCACAAGGGTTTTGACATGGGCCATAGCCCAAGGATGCAATGCGCTAGGCAATTGCCCGGGTGGACAACCTGAGAGTCATGACAGATCGGCTTGATCCGGTTGCGTCATATTGATTGGCACAATGATTCTGTCGAATAGCTCTTCGCTCACTCCGTTGGCGAGCGCTGCCTCTTTTAGGGTGATGTCTTTGTCGATCGCATAATGTGAAATAGCCGAGGCTCGGTCGTATCCGATCACTGGGGAAAGCGCGGTTACCGTCATGACTGAGCGAGCGACATCGTCTTGGATCTTGCGCTCATTGAGTTTGGCACCCTCGACCATGAAGGTGCGGAAGTGATCGGACATGTCGGCCATGATGAGCGCCGAATGTAGGTAATGCGAGATGATGATCGGGCGGAACGCGTTTAGTTCGAAGTTGCCTTCAGCTCCGCCCATTTGAACAGCAACATCAGATGCCATGATCTCGATGCATACCATCAACATGGCCTCGGCTTGGGTGGGATTTACCTTGCCCGGCATCATGGATGAGCCGGGTTCGTTGGCCGGGAAGATCAACTCCATGATGCCTGTGCGCGGCCCAGAGCCCAGCCAACGCAAATCATTGGCGATCTTGAACAACGTCACTGCCACCGCTTTGAGCCCAGCGTGTGCCCGCACCATCCGATCCAGGGTGGCTTGCGCAGTGAACTTATTTGTGGCGGATCTGATGGGGAATCCCGTGAGAATCTGCAACTCCGCGGCGACATTGTCACCGAAGTCGATGGGCGCATTAAAGCCGGTGCCAACAGCCGTGCCACCCATCGCTACGTGCAGTAATCCTGCCGTCGCGTGTTCAAGCTCGGAGATGCTGTCGTCAAGGGCTCCGACGTATCCAGACCATTCCTGTCCTACCGTCAGCGGAGTGGCATCTTCGAGGTGGGTGCGTCCTATCTTGACAATGCTGGCCCATATTTTCGACTTGACCTCAAACGCATCGCGCAGTCGGCGAAGCGCGGGGATTGTCTTTTCTGTCGTCATCTTGTACGCCGCGATGTGCATTGCGGTGGGGAAGGTGTCATTCGAGGACTGCCCCATATTCACGTCGTCATTGGGGTGGATCGGCTGCTGTGATCCCAGCTCGCCTCCGATCAGTTGAATGCACCTATTGGAGATCACTTCATTTACGTTCATATTTGTATGCGTGCCGGAGCCGGTTTGCCACACGTAGAGCGGGAACTCACTGTCGAGTTTCCCGCTAGTGATCTCCTTGCACACTTGCGCGATGAGATCGCCCTTCCACTTCGGCAGGCGACCGGCCTTGGCGTTGACGCTGGCCGCGGCCTGTTTCACATACCCATAGGCGTGGTAGACCTCTTTTGGCATCAGATCATTGCCGATGTCGAAGTGTTGTAGGGAGCGCTGGGTTTGAGCTCCCCAATAGTGATTCGCAGGGACCATGACATCGCCGAGGCTGTCGAATTCCTTGCGCTCACCGGTAGCGTCGATGCCAATCGGAAGGTTGAGAACGGTAGGTACCATCTCTGGACAGTAATGCACTGAAACTGGTCTGTGGCAGGTCTTGGGTTATCGGCTACCTAGCGAGAGAGGCTCGCGTCGGACTGACGTTAATTGTTCAAGCGACGATCTCTGGTGCCGCCGCAGACGCCAAAGGTGTCTCGATACCGTCCAGGCTCGTAACGTCCGCACTTAATCCGACTGCAAGGCGGTTCCAACTGTTGATCGCCACAACCGTGAAGGTAAGCGCCGCCACCTCGTGCGGGGAGAATACGGCCTCGACCCTGGCGTAGATCTCATCCGGCGCGCCAAGGTGCGCAAGGTCTGTCAGGCTCTCGCACCAGGCCAAGGCGGCCCGCTCACGCTCGGTGAAAAATGGGGTCTCGCGCCATGCCGCGACGGTGTCCAGCCGCACCTGATGTTCACCGCGAGCTCTGGCGTCACGCGTATGCATCGCCAGACAGTAGGCACAGCCGTTGATCTGCGATGCGCGGATGCGTACGAGCTCCAGCAGCGCTGGCTCGAGCGAGGTCTCGCTCAGCGCCTCCTCCAATTTCAACAGTGCGGCAAAACCCTTTGGAAACTGCACTCGATAGTCGACGCGCATGGTCACGCACTCCTTCGCTCGCTCGGTTCTAACATCTCACCTATTGTGTCTGAGGGAGCGGGTAGCCGCTACGTTAACTATGTTCGTAGGAATCCGTTGGCGAACTCAACCAACGCCCTGGCTCGCCTAAGTGCGGATCGAAGTTCGACACTAGACACATTGATGACGCCATAGTGAGCAGTGTCTTTGAGGTCAAGGAGACGATCCAAGTATTTAGCAGACTCGAGTCCGCCAGGAGACACCTGTTGAACCAATGCAACGGCTTGTTTATGGTCCTGGCCTCGCGCCCGACGACCAAGAGCAGCACAGCAGGCCGCGTCAGCAGCAGCAATACCAGCCAGCACTGCGAGCGCCGCGGCCACACTCGCTGATGCAGGAAAAATATCGTCCTCGGTTGCTACGAGGTCTGCTACGTCTAGAAATTTCTGCGCATGCGCCAATCGTGTTTGTGCTTGGCCACGATCGCATGTTGCAGTACGTCCATCAAATTTGGGACTCACTTCCCCACATCCGTAATGGCCAAAACGTTCGGTCCAAAAAGGGGCACCGCATCACGACGCAGCGACTCGACGATCGGCTCGTCACGAGAAATCATGCTTGTCACCTGAGAAGGGGTCGCCTGGATGACGCTGGCAGAGTTGCCCGACCATCGACGTACGGACGTGCTGAGTGCTGCGACGTCATCGCTCCATCGGAGGTCATCATCCGAAACTTCCTCTGGTCGCACGACGAACACGTCGATATCGGATTCGACTCTGCCGTCACCCCGCGCAGCTGAGCCAAACACTGCGGCGGCGACTGGTTGGACAGACCATGCGCTAATCGCTTCACGGATGCGTTTAAACAACCTCCCCCGAAGATCCATCAGTTCTAAGACTGCCGGAGCTGCAACGTGGTCACGATTGAGCGAATAGAGGTTCGCTCTTCCAGCTTCCACGACGTCCACCAAGCCCTGTTCTTCGAGGCGAAGCAACACCTTGCGCACCCCATCTTGGCTCCCAACTCCTGCCAGGCGGTGAACCTGGCGTCCGGTCAACGGCATTGTGGTTCCGGCCAACACGAGTAGGACCTCAGCATCAAGCGACGGCACCACTGCGTGTGCCGGACAGGTCAGATCCACTGGTACCTCCAGGTAAAGTATGACGATAATAGCGGTCATATGACCGTGATAGTAGTCATAGTGGGGATTTTGCAAGGAGCCTAGACCGACAGTTTTGCGAGCACACCGCTTTGCTCTTCTTACTAACATTGAAAGTTTCTACCGTCATGAGGTAGGGCCTTTCAATGTTCAATCTGCGTGAGTCTGGAAAGCCAGATGCTTCACATCAGCTATGAAGTGACATCCGAAATGTAGCCCGAGGTTTAGTCACGGTAGTTTCATCGTCACGGTGTCTCGCGGCCGTAATCTCTAATGCAGAATGAAAATGGCACTTCACTTGAGGGATAACTTGGGCCTCGTCGAGTAGCGCCTGCGCAGTCACGCCCGCGAAGTCGGCCTGTGCCTTCCCGATCGGCTTAGCCTGATACCGGACTCCATTGCTACCGTCCCGCAGTGGGTCGAAGTCGCCAGCTGCCGACTGAGCCGGGCCGCCTGCGAAGATTATTTCAAAGAACTCACCGACTGCCGTGTGCTGCCCTGGACCCGAGGCGGTCCGATACCCATAAGCGGCTAGCAGTGCTTCACCGACATCATGCGCAGCGTTGTAAGCAGTGTCATAGCGAACCTTGTTGGCCTTGATGTTCGAGAGTTCAGTCATGGCGTCGAGGGATTGGTCCAAGAAAAGTTGTGCTTTACCGAGATCCACCGGCATAGCGCGTAACCGGTTCCTGGCTACAAGAACACTGAGCTCAGCCAACTGAGTCGGCGTTAAAGGTAATGGGTTCATGCACGCGCCTTTGGTTCTGAAGAGCCGATTACGTTGAGTACTCCGCTATCGCGCACATTACGCAGGAAGGGCGTTTCTTCGTGCCACTCATCAACACTCATGATTGTTGGGTTGACTGACCAACCCAATTTCTTAGTGACACTTGAACACGCGGCATATACCTTTCCTATATCGGGTTGACCGATCACCATCACGTCGATGTCTTCCGGAGCAGGACCTCGATGCCCGAGTGCTCGATGGGCCCACGAACCGAAGATGACCACCTCCTGAACACCGTCGACGCCTTCCAGTGCCTTCCGCAGCAGCGGCACAGGGCCAGAGGCAATCTCCAACAATTCGGATAAGGGTCGGTAATACGGAGACTGTTCGTTAGGGCCGATCAAGCGGTAGTTACCCACCTTCTCTTCCGTGATCAGACCGGCTTCGAGCAACCGACCCACCTCTCTGTGCACCGTCGCGTATGGAATTGCGAGATACTCACTCAGATTTTGGATCGACATCCGATCAACAGTTAGGAATAGCGCCGACAGCACACGCGCCTGGTTCGCAGAGCGAAATAAAGGTAGGAGCAAGGGAGCAGCAGTTCTCATATAATGGATAGCACTCTCCATTATATAGATACACAAGGACCTCCCTCATGAGAGGTTCGTGCTCCCGCCAACAGCGAAACAACCACCGAGAGGTAATCAATTGGTTTACGGTCCCCCGCAGGTCGCTAGATCCACTTTCGGGATGTAGTTGGTCACCTAACTCTTCATTACGACAACTGCACAGTGCGATATCTCCCTGCAAAACCCGGGCCGATACAATTCCATATTTGGACGAACTAAGAGAGGTTGCCATGGTGCGTAAGCGATTTGTCTTTGTGGCGGTGACCATTACGGTGCTCGCCTCTACTTTGCTCGTTCCCGCCCTAGGAGCCGATGTCACGAGTAAGAATTCCCCGCAATCGCAAAGCTCGGTTGGTGCTTCTTACGCACCACTTCCAACTGCCGCCTACACCGCAGCAGGCGTACGTCTCGACCCGCTGCAGAACTCGCAGTTGACCGCCATCCAAGTGTCGGCCTCTGATGCCATCGCGATAGCTGAGGCGCGACTCGGACTAACACCGGCGGCTAGCAATGTCGCAATCTCCGTGGGGAGTTTCACTGACGACCAATACGTGACAATCAACGCTACTGGCACGCGCCATCTCGTGGCCAACGATCTACCGGCGTACGTGGTGACATTCTCTGGCTTGTCCATTGCGTCTCAAGGCCGGAGCAGCACTATAAACACTGAGAACAACGTCGTCGTTAACGCAGCAACAGGTGAAATCGTCGAGGAGTTTTCATATCGCTGATGTTCGCGTCCTCGCACTGCCAGTCCAACTGTGAAGCGACATTCCGAGATTATTTACCACCAGTTTTCGCCTACGTTTTTCAACAAATACACCTAGCCTCCTGGCGGCCGCAGCATTGACCGCCCTCTACACCCGCTAACCTAGGGCAATGCCATTACACATACCGCCTGCACTTCATTTAGAAGCACGCGGTACACCAGTTGGTAACACGGCGCTGTAGCGTCATGCTCGTCGAACCGAATGAGGTGACTAGGGGACGATCTGCGGGTCTCGAAAATCAACCACGGCAACAGGTAGTCCATGGGGCACGAGCGTGGCCCAATGCTTATCGCCAGTTAGTACGGGTAATCCCAAAACTAACCCTTGGGAAAGACAGGTCAAATCACCCAGAGACAACTTCTTCACCTGTTGTCCAGCTAATCCTGCATTCTGTTGTTGAAGCACACGCTTTGCGTCCACATCTTTGAGGTCAGAGAAGTGTCTTACCATCTCGATAGTAACTGGATCAATGCTCAAACCTAGAGCACCAAGAGCCCTCTCGATCTGCGCAGAGGCAATACCTGAATTCCGGTAAGTCGTGTAGAAGACCTCTCCGACATTTACCGCGTTTGTAACTGCCGTCTTCAATAAATGCGCAAAGCGCTTCGCATCTGGGTTCAGTGAAACGAGGGCAACCAAAAAGGATGCATCGACAACAAATCCGTCTGGATAATCCTGGGAAAAAGTAGCCACTTAGTCACTCAGGCTGGTGTCCGAGGCACGCTCCTGAAGGAGGTCATCCAGAAGTGAAAGCGTGTTCCCACGCTCTCTCATTCCCGCGACGACCATCTCTCCCAGTTCCTCCAACGCGGCCATTGGATCCTCAATGATGATCCGCCCCCTTCTGTCCGAATACCCAACAAGACTGGTGGTCTCAGCTGAAATTCCAGCCTCATCTAACAGGCTTGCTGGCAGAGTGGGACGCCGTCTCTGATCAAGATTGAGCTGGAAGGAGTGCGTCCGGGAGTCTGTTTTCATGACTCCTACTGTACAGGATTGTGTGGGTAAGGCAAGTACCTTACCCCCCATCTGGTGGAAATGGGGCAAAAACTGGGGCCGTGGGTACGTCGCGGCCCAATCGCGGTAACGAAAGGCACTCGACTCGCTGGCGTTCTCCTTACGCCCGTGCTACATCAGGGGGGTACGCCGCGCCACCCTCAGTTCGCCGGCGGTATCGAAGGCGTGTCTGTGGCTGGAGTTTTACATTAGCTGCAACCGCTAGTGGACCCGCACCCTTCGCAGACGTAGCACGACCCAGCGGGGCGCATCTTCGTACCGCAGGTCATACACATCGGTGCATCCGAATTAGTTCCAGTAAGTGACTCGAGCAATTCAACTGATGAACCAACCGGATGCGCTTTCGCCGTTGGCTCAGGTACAGACTCACTTACCGGTGCATTGAGATCCGTCGAACGAATGTCGTTCTCGTCATCGTTAACCTCAGGCGTATATGAGCCAGTCTCAAGTTGACGTGCGCGCTCGGTTGCCGAGTAGAGGCCAAGTCCAGCGCGAGTCTCAAACGGTAGGTAATCAAGGGCGAGGCGACGGAAGATGTAATCAATGATTGATTGTGCCATCCGGACATCTGGATCGTCGGTCATACCTGCTGGCTCGAAACGGAGGTTCATAAATTTCTGAACGTAAGTCTCGAGCGGAACACCGTACTGAAGACCAATCGAGACTGCGATCGAGAAAGCATCCATCACCCCAGCAAGAGTCGAACCTTGCTTACCGAGTTTGAGGAAGACCTCGCCAAGACCGTTATCTGGATAGGACCCTGCGGTCATGTAACCCTCGGCACCAGCAACGGTAAATGAAGTGGTCCGTGATGGGCGCGCCTTCGGCAGGCGGCGGCGAGTGGCACGTGGGTGCCCAGCTTCTTCGACGACTTCGACAGCTCTGGTGCTGGCACTCGACGCGGAGAGCGGCTGTCCTACCTTGCAGTTGTCGCGGTAGATCGCAAGGGCTTTAAGGCCGTACTTCCAACCTTGGAAGTAGACCTTCTCGATCTCTTCAACAGTGGCACTCTCTGGCAGGTTGACTGTCTTGCTGATTGCACCTGAGAGGAACGGCTGGCAAGCAGCCATCATGCGTACGTGGCCCATCGCTTCAATCGAACGGACCCCCATTGCGCAGTCGAAGACGTCATAGTGCTCAAGGCGTAGGCCTGGTGCATCGATGATATTTCCGGTGTGGCTGATGTGTTCGACGATCGCTTCTAGGGTCTCTTCGGCATAGCCGAGTTTGCGTAGTGCACGTGGCACGGTCTGGTTGACGATCTGCATCGAGCCGCCGCCGACCAACTTCTTAAATTTGACGAGTGCAAGATCTGGCTCGATGCCAGTCGTGTCGCAATCCATCATCAAGCCGATGGTGCCCGTTGGAGCAAGCACTGACGCTTGCGCATTGCGCCAGCCGTTCTTCTCCCCGATCTTCAAGCATTCGTTCCAGACCCTTGTCGCTTCGCGATGAACATCTTTGTCGAGAGTGGTGACGGCGCGTGATGAATCATTGGCCGCGGCATGCTTACGCATGACCCGTGTGTGTGCCTCTGCGTTGCGCGCGAAGCCTTCGTAAGGACCGACGACTCCAGCAAGCTCTGCAGAACGCTTGTACGCAGTACCGGTCATAAGTGAGGTGATTGCGCCAGCCAGGGCACGTCCACCATCGCTGTCGTAAGCAAGGCCGCTGGCCATCAAGAGAGCGCCCAAGTTGGCATAACCAATTCCAAGCTGACGGTACTTACGTGTTGTGTCACCGATCTGCTCAGTCGGGAAGTCAGCAAAGCAGATTGAGATATCCATAGCGGTGATTACGATTTCGACCAATTTGATGAAATTCTTCGAATCAAAGGAGCCGTCATCCTTAAGGAATTTAAGAAGATTGAGGCTAGCCAAGTTGCAGGAAGAGTTGTCTAGTGACATGTACTCAGAGCATGGGTTGGATGCGTTGATCCGACCGGTCTCTGGGTTGGTGTGCCAATCGTTGATCGTGTCGTCGTATTGAATACCAGGGTCTGCGCAACCCCATGCAGCTAGAGCAACCTTGCGGAAGAGCGACTTCGCATCGACGGTGTCGATAACCTCGCCAGTCCCGCGAGCGCGTAGACCAAATGGCTTGCCTTCTTCGACAGCGCGCATGAACTCGTCGCTGACACGTACTGAGTTGTTTGCATTCTGGTACTGCACCGAGACGATATCCCGGCCACCTAGATCCATATCGAATCCTGCATCACGGAGCGCGCGAATTTTATCTTCTTCGTGAGCCTTGGTTTCAATGAACTCTTCGATATCTGGATGATCGATATCGAGCACGACCATCTTTGCTGCCCGACGGGTCGCGCCACCGGACTTAATTGTTCCGGCAGAGGCGTCGGCGCCGCGCATAAATGAAACTGGGCCAGAGGCAGTGCCACCAGATTTTAGAAGTTCCTTGCTTGAACGAATGCGCGAAAGATTGATACCTGCACCAGAACCACCCTTGAAGATCATGCCTTCTTCGCGGTACCAGTTGAGAATTGAATCCATCGTGTCATCGACGCTAAGAATGAAGCAGGCACTTACTTGCTGCGGAGCAGGGGTGCCGACGTTGAACCAGACAGGTGAGTTAAATGAGAAGTACTGGTGCAAGAGCGACCAAGTTAACTCATGTTCGAAAACGTCGGCGTCTGCATCGGTAGCAAAGTAGCCGAACTCCTTGCCAGCCTTGACATAAGTGAGCACGACCCGATCGATCAACTGACGGAGCGACCATTCGCGATCTTCGGTACCGACGACACCGCGGAAGTACTTGGTGGTGACGATCGTCGAAGCGTTGACCGACCAGAAGTCTGGGAATTCGGCTCCACGCTGTTCGAAGATGACCTCGCCGCTTCGCCAATTGGTCTGAACGACATCGCGTCGCTCCCACACCACTTCATCGTACGGATGCACTCCGGGCGTGGTGTAGATGCGTTCAATGTGCAGACCCTTGCCGATCTTGGTGGTGCTCTTTGTTGCAGGGCGGCTGCTCACCGTGTCGGACATGTAGTGCTCCTTAATTGGATATTCGATATTTGGTTTTAAGTTTTAGCGCTCTTCGCGGTAAGGAGCGGAGGCGAAACTGCGAGTTCCGCTCTCTGTCGATTCAAAAGGCAGGGCGCGAAGGAGAGCGATCTCCCCTTCGAAGTCTTCGAGTGAGTTGAAGCCTCGATAGACCGATGCGTAGCGGAGGTAGGCGACCTCGTCGAGCTCACGGAGCGGCGCCAGAATCGCCATTCCGACCTCTTGGGCTTCGATCTCGGCCTGACCGGTGGATCTGAGCGACTCTTCCACCCGCTGAGCAAGGAGCGCTAGGTCGTCTTCGTTGACCGGGCGACCTTGGCAGGCCTTCCGAACGCCGGCGACAACCTTGGCCCGGCTAAAGGGCTCGGTGGCTCCGCTCCGCTTGATGATCGAGAGGGCGGCGCTCTCTTGAGTGGTGAAACGTCGCCCACACTCGGTGCACTCACGGCGGCGGCGAATCGTGGTCCCGTCATCGATCGGACGGGAATCTACGACGCGAGAGTCCTCGTGTCGGCAGAATGGACAGTTCATCGCGCCTCCCCTAAAAAATAACGCCAAAAAGAACACTTGATCGGCAGGTCTCCACCGTAAATACCAGGGAATTTTCGCCAGCAGGAGGGTCCCCTGTGGAGAAAGGTGTGGATAACCTGTGATCTACTAACCACAATCTGTGGACGACTTATGGTATTGCGACTACTAGATCTAGGGGTAACCATAGAGGAGTAGTCGAGAGTTTTCAACAGATAGGAAAAAATCGGCGTGTTGGGCGTGTCGAGATTGGCGCAGAGCCAGAGGTGCTATTTAGCCAACGGAATCAGTAGGTGCGAACCTGCCGAAATTGCGGGAGAAGAGAGTCCATTTAGGGAAATTATCTCGTCCACCAGGTCCCGAAGATCACCTCGAAAGCCGGTGCGCGTTCCGACCAACCCTGCGATCTGCCAGAGCGTTTCACCGGGAAGAACGGTGATCTGCTGGTAATTACCTGAAACGCCTCTGCCTATGTCGGTAGTTGCCCCTTGAGCTTTGGCGCCAAAGAGCGCAAAGGCAAGAATGAGGATCGAGGCAAAACTGGCCAGGCGTAAGAGCGCCCGACCTCGGGAGGTCAGAGTGGTGGTCATGGCCGGACTCCTTGGGGAAGGTCGAACGCCTGTTCGAAAGAACGCATGTGCTATTTCTACACCCCAACACCGACACAATCAAGTAAATAATAGAACAGGTGTTTGAATTCGCATCGGTTTTCCCATACCGTCTACCCATGAGCAGCAATTCCACGCCGAATCAGCACCACCCCGCCCCTATCGTCGAGCTCCCCGATGGCCCAGAGAACGGTGAGGGACTCACCCCGCGCCAACTGCGAATTCTGACCGTCATAAAAGAGGCAGTCCAACGGAATGGCTACCCGCCAAGCATGCGCGAAATCGGCGAAGCGGCCGGATTGGCGAGCCCATCGAGCGTCCGACACCAACTGACCAATCTCGAACAGAAGGGGTGGATCAGGCGCGATTCGCAGAAGGGTCGGGCGATGGAGATCATCATCCCAGGTGAAGAGCACTCAACTCCCAACCTGCTTCAAAGCTCGCCTACTCGCGATGTCCCACTCGTCGGACGAATTGCAGCAGGTGCACCAATCCTGGCCGAACAAGAGGTCGAGGATACCTTTGCGCTACCGCAACAACTCGTTGGCGATGGCGATCTTTTCATGCTCAAAGTGGTCGGAGACTCGATGGTCGATGCCGCTATCTGCGATGGCGACTATGTAGTTATTCGTTCACAGAACACTTGCGAACAGGGTGAAATCGTAGCTGCCATGATCGATGGTGAAGCAACGGTGAAAACTTTCAAGAAACGGGATGGGCACGTCTGGCTACTACCGGCAAATTCCAGTTACGCACCAATCCTTGGCGACGAAGCCACGATCCTCGGCAAAGTTACTGCGGTGCTCCGTTCACTCCGCTAGATAACGCTGCGATTTCGCTGGCTAAAGCTCCGTCCAATCTTGCGCGAATGTAAGTACCGGTTTCTCGATGTTCCTCTTCGAGCAACTCCCCCGACATATGAATGCGATTGACTAGATCACCGCGACTGTAGGGAATCATCGCCTCGACTAAAACCTTTAGTCTTGGTAATTCTTGAGCAACGAGATCTTGGAGTTCTTCGATGCCAAGACCGGTGCGCGCAGACACCACAATTGAATGTGGTTCCCGCCTCTTGATCTCATTCAGCATCTCAGGGTCGGCCAAATCCGCCTTGTTTATAACGATTATTTCCGGCACTTGGCTCGCGTCGATCTCGGCAAAAACCTCGCGTACTGCAGCGATCTGGCCAAAGGGATCAATATGAGAGCCATCGACAATGTGAAGAATCAGATCAGATTCACTCACCTCTTCGAGCGTCGATTTAAATGCTTCGACGAGTTGATGTGGAAGATGGCGAACAAAACCAACGGTATCTGTGAGCGTATAGATACGGCCGTCTTTGGTCTGAGTTTTTCGAACGGTCGGATCGAGTGTGGCGAAGAGGGCGTTTTCAACTAGCACCCCGGCACCGGTCAAACGATTTAGCAACGATGATTTACCTGCATTTGTATAACCGGTAATCGCAACTGAAGGAACCGAATGTCGAGTCCGTTCCTGACGTTTGGTAAGGCGAGCAGTCTTCATCTCCTTCAGCTCGCCTCGTAACTTAGCCATCTTGTCGCGGATTCGGCGACGATCGGTTTCAATCTTGGTTTCCCCTGGTCCACGACCACCAATGCCGGCTCCACCGCCCACGCGACCACCGGCCTGGCGAGAGAGCGATTCACCCCAACCTCTAAGTCTTGGCAACATGTAAGTCATCTGGGCAAGTTCGACCTGAGCCTTACCTTCTCGGCTTCGAGCGTGTTGGGCAAAAATATCGAGAATAAGCGCAGTGCGATCGACGACTTTTACTTTCACCTTCGCTTCCAACTGTCGCAACTGACCAGGCGAAAGTTCACCATCGCAGATGACAGTGTCGGCACCGGTGGCAATTACCACATCGCGAAGTTCGCGCACTTTTCCAGAACCGATAAAAGTCGCCGTATCTGGTCTGTCACGTCGTTGGATAAGTCCTTCTAAGACTTGAGACCCTGCCGTCTCGGCCAATGCCGCAAGTTCGGCCAGAGAATTCTCCGCATCTTGCGCGCTGCCAGAGGTCCAGACGCCAACTAGGACAACGCGCTCGAGTCTGAGTTGGCGGTACTCGACCTCAGTTACATCTTCAAGTTCAGTTGAAAGCCCAGCCACCCGTCGAAGCGATTGTCGATCTTCAAGATCAAATTGGTCACCGTCAAATCTCTGATTATCGAAGCTCAAGGTCCACCACTAACTCTGCGACGATGACAGCTGGGCCGGTCATGATGGCGTGGCCGGCCGAATCCAAATCAACCTTGATCGACCCACCTGGCACATGAACGGTCCAACTACTCTCGCCCAGCAAACCGAATCGCTCAGCAGTGGCGAGGGCGACTGCACATGTGCCAGTGCCGCAAGAGCGCGTCTCACCTACGCCTCGTTCATATACGCGCATCGACACTTCACGTTCGCCATCGATCTTTACAAATTCGACGTTCACGCCAGCGGGAAAAGTACTTACCGGCTCGACACTCGGCGCAAAGAGAAGAGGTCCTGCAGCATCTAAAGACTCGACGAAGACCACTGCATGCGGATTTCCCACATCGACTTTGGTTGCTTGATACTCATTTCCGTCAACGGAAACCGTCGCGGATCCAGGAATTGCTCTCACTACGCCCATGTCCACACTGATGTCACCGACGATCGGAACCGTGACTTCCTTCTCTCCATCTCGAGTGTTGATCAAGAAGCGTCCAGACTCAACGAGTCCGTTGGCGACCAGATACCTGGCCATGACCCGGATACCGTTTCCGCACATTTCTGCCAGTGACCCGTCGTGGTTCCGATAATCCATGAACCATTTGGCCTCGCCCTGGTTCTCGTTCGGCGCGATTCGAATCACACCATCGGCGCCCACTCCCCGATGACGATCACAGATTGCGGCAATAAAGGCCTCTTCTAGAACCAAAGAACCATCGAGATCTGGAACGAGGATGAAGTCATTCTCCGTGCCGTGACCTTTGAAGGCTCGAATGCTTCGACTCATAATCTCTGATCGTACGGCTCTTTGCCGCGCTAGGGTGCGTGAGTGCGCGCTCGGCTCCTGGTCATCTTCTCTGGTATCTGTTTCGGCACGACCGGCACCGCCCAGGCATTAGGACCAAAGGATGCCTCATCGCTCACCATCGGAGCGGCCAGACTCTTAGTTGGCTCGGTACTTCTGATTCTCGTGGCTACGCTCGGACGAAAGTCGGCACCAACACCGATTAAGAAGGTGCGGACTAGGGCCTGGCTCATCGCCGGCTTGGGTATGTCTTTCTATCAAATCACTTTCTTTGCCGCCGTAAGGGCGACCGGCGTCGCGGTTGGGACCGTGGTTGCCCTAGGCAGCGCACCTGCCCTCACCGGACTACTTTCTTGGATCTTCTTAAAACATCGCCCGAGTCGAATCTGGTTTGTTGCCACCGCAATCGCGGTTGTCGGTGTCTCCATAATCGCCACTTCTGGAAAAAGCGCACATGTCAATCCAGTCGGAGTGCTCCTTGCATTGGGCGCCGGACTTTCTTACGCACTCTTTGCTGTTTCGAGTAAAGAGATACTCCAATCAGGAATCTCGACGGAAAATGCGATGGCAAAGATCTTTGCAATCGGAGCCGTCCCGTTACTCCCAATTCTTTTCGTCGGCGATACGCACTGGCTCTTTACTCCGCGGGGAATCACCTTGGCGCTCTGGCTCGGGCTGATACCAACAGCTATTGCATACCTCGCCTATGGCGCAGGACTCCGTCACCTTCAGGCGAATGAAGCTTCGACTTTGACTCTGGCCGAACCGATAACCGCAACGATTCTCGGAACTGCACTTCTACATGAGTACCCGGCCGCTATCGCATGGCTTGGTGTTGCTTTAGTCTTCGCTGGTTTGGTCTTGCTAACCCGAGCAAGTGCCAGGCAACTGATTACAGGTTAGGAGGTTAGGAGTTCGAATCCCTTCGGGCGCACTTCAGAACTGGTCTAGCGAGGCGTTCTTGGGCAAATCTGCGCTAGCGTCACCCAGCCTGTGGAACTCGGTACCTGAGCCAGCCTCGAATACCCCAGTCTGACCTGTGATAACCATCTGCGGCTGATCTGGGAACTGTCGATTCAGATAGACCACGTAGCGCTTACCATTCTGCAGAATAGGAGGAGTCGACTCCGCCACCGTGATCTGACCGCTGGGATCGCCGATCTGAGCGAGAGTGATGGTGTCGCCAACTTGAGCCCCACCCGCAAACACACGCTCAACACGAAGCTGAACATCCACGCTCGGAATATATCCGAAGCGCTTCGAAGGACTCGGTACGCCCTCTAGTGAGACAAGAGCTACGACGTCCGCGTCGCGTCGCAGTTCTGCCAGGGTCTTGTACTCCTTGGCAATACTCAACGAAAACATGCGCTGACTCGGTGTGGGTGTGCGTGCATTTTGGCCGATGATGCTGACGCCCGCGATAACCGCCGCAGCGACGACTACTGCCAACGCGATCTTGCGATTCCGATGAATTTCGATGTCCATTCTCAACGTCCCCTTCAGTAGATGTAGTTGATGCCAGCGATGTCATCGGCTTGTGGATTCACGTGCAATCAGGTGGAACACGGGGCTGCTGCAGGTTTGGTTGACTCGATGACCCGTACCATAGTTTGGTTACCCGTAATGGTGTGGATCTCAGGCTGGGACGGATGGTTTTTCGTAGGCTAACTCGAATTCGATTGGTGTGCGATAGTCGAGTTACCAGTGGCGTTGTTAACGGTTATGGAAGATCTCGATGTATTCAAAGATCGCGTTTGCTAAATCGATTCTGGTCTTCCACCTCTTCCGGTTTAAGAGTTCGATTTGCATGCTTGACCAGAACGATTCCATCATCGCATTATCCAATCGGTCTTGGATTCCAGTGGTCGTTGCAACACCGCGCGAACGCTTGATCCTGACCGGTTCTGGAAGTCCGTGAATGCCGGTATTGTGCATGAGAACTGCGACGAGATGTTCACTGGCTTGCACGTCCAACGCCAGAGTCAATTCGGCATGCACTCGACGCGAGCCATAAGTTCCACGACTGGCATTATGGACTTCCCGAATAAGTCCGGTTAGCCACTGGCGGCGCATCTGAGTCGGCGACAGTGGACGCTTTCGGTACTTGTAGTAACCCGGACTACTCACACCCAACTTGCAGCAGCAGACTTTAACTGGAAACCCAGTGTCGACGAGGGTGTCGATCACCGGGTGAATCTTTCTGGGTCCGTTCCATCCTTTCCCAGAATCTTGGACGCACGCCGAAGGATCACAACTTCCATTTCCAACTCCCGAATTTGTTTCCTAGCCCGGGTTAGTTCAACGCTCTCTTGGGTCGTCACGCCTTTGATCTGTCCACGATCGATCTTGTCCTGGTGAACCCATTTATGCAGAGAAGCCGCACTCACACCCAGTTCTTGGGCCGTCTTAGTTATCGATTTACCCACTCGAACCAGGGCAACCGCTCGAAGGCCAAACTCTGCGGGAAATTTTCGTGGCATAGCCAACAGCCTTTCATTGAAGGTCCGATATTCACATCAAAGAGGTAACCAAACCATGGGACAGGTCATTATGTAGACAACGTGCGTTCGCGGGAGTGTGCACTTGTAATACTTTCAGCACTTTTCTAGTTCTAACTTCGCCAGCACCAATTCAACCGTAGCTCTAGAAGCGATTGGAGTGATTAGCGCGATGCCAATAGCGCAATCACAGTCCTCCCAAAGGGCAGGATTGGCGTCGAATCAACCCATGGGCAGCTGCTGCGATTGCCCGTGAAGTTCCGCTCCGCGGAAACGAACATCGCGACGCACAACGCGCACTCATGTCAGTATGTCTGCAGAATCGGCATTTCTGCAGGTCAAAGGCGACGGTTTCCCCTAACCGTTGCTCGCTGTGGAGGAAATCCGGGGCGAGCAATGGGCTTTTTGGGCTAGCCCTTTCGGGAACCAGAGCCAACCCACCACCTAACCTACTTGACTTACAGCAGTAGTTACGTCACTATTTCATCTATGTCCATTACCCAGCACTCTTTCTCCTTTATGTTGCGAAATAGTGGAGAGATCCTCAATGAGGTGGAGTACGGAGATGTCCATCTCGATCGCCGTGATGGCCCAGATGTTGTTCTCGTCTCCGCTAGGCGCGAAGACTCGATCCGTGAGGGCCTCGATCTTTCGGTTCGCACGTTAGCCGCAGTCTTTCGCGACCCAAGCTTGAGCAAGTCTGCCATCGCTGCTCTGGAAGAGGCATTGCCTTGGGTGGGATGGCTTTCCGGCGAGGCTCGCTTGGAATTTGTGAACTCTTTTATAAGCACCGCTCAGGCATGCCGATCAACAGGCGGGTACGAGCCTCTGGCCAAGTTGCTTAACCGGTGGAAAGTCTCTGCCCAAATCATGCACGACCCTGAACTTTCCGCGTTGCTTCATGCTGATCGCGGAGAAGACAAGGCGGTTCCTTTAAAACGCCCTAACGCGTGAGCACAGATCCGGTCAAACGCCCAACTCGGCCTGGAAGTTGGGTCATAGTTGCCCGCTCTGCGAAGGTTGAAGCCGCGTGGGAGCAGTTCGCAAATCAAGCGGCTGGAGAGTGCAATCGAGTCTATGACCAGTTGGAGACAGAACCGGATCGCGACGATGGTGATCGCCAACATCCGCTTACCAACGACGCCGGAAAGGGGACTTTCGACGGAAAGACATACCAGCGGTGGCAGATAGATGTCACCAGCGGCGGACGTATCTGGTATTTCATGGATCCCACACCTTTCGGTGCGGGACAGAAACGAAGATCTGGTCGGGTCATCATTGACGCGGTCCATTTCGGTCACCCTAAGAAAACAGAAAAAAGGCCGCCGCAGAGACGCAGACCAGGACGTTCGTGACCACTAGCTATCAACTACTACGGGAGATTCTTGGTTTGAATGGAGACGTTTTCTCGCTTGAACGGGTGAAACACTGGTTCTAAAGCCACTAGTCCGGACAGTGGCTAACGCGTAAAGGCGATGACCGCACAACGAGCGGCAGATCGTGTGCGATGAAAGCGGCTGAGGCTAGTGTCAGCAAGTGCCAGTAACTCACGTCAGGAAGTCTTCACCTTCGGGCACGCTCAGAGAACAGCCAGGGGCACGACCAATTGGATAATTCGACTGCAACCAAATCGATCAGAGACAGATTGAAGTCGTGAACTATTGGGATGATCTTTCGAAATATTGTCCCACGTCGTAAGTGTCAAACAAAGCATCGAAATTTGGTACCCAAGTGAAACCTCTGCCGCTGTGTAGTTCGCCTTCTTAAGAAAAGCATATCCAACGGGATTTTCAGAATCTTTATCGACTTCCAGCAGATAAGGATCCAGAAGTGCGAGGCCAGCATGCGAAACCTGCGACAAAATTCTATAGTGGACATACAGATCCCTCCCACCAACAATTTGGTTGCAGCGTTGCTCGAATTTTCCTGCTGGTGCGGACTCATGTTTTGCAAGATCTCGAACTCTTTCTTCGGCCTCGATAAGCATTTGCTCATCTCCGATGCCAGCATTTTGAAACATTGATTCGAGGATTAGACGATGCTGACGAGCACCTCACGGTTTGCCGCATTTACTGCGTTGGGAACCACTGAGAACCAAGCAGCTGTGATTCCACATTCCATGGTCAAACGAATTAGTGGTGCCGCTTGTATTAACATGTCGTGTTCGGCAAGTAACATGATCGAATTGGTGAGAGCAACTGCATGCTCGGCAAGAACTCGAATCGCCACGGGCTTTCTTCGATCAAAGGAACAGTGACAAATCCTTCTCCGTCATTCCAAATACCTACAAGTTCTCGCAAGCCTTCTATCGACTGCGCGACAGTAGGAACCTGTTTGATTCGATGCTGTTACCTAAACGCCGCAAGACAGTAATTATGGTGTTCGCGTGTCGATCAGACTTTGCCCCACAAACGACCTACAGAGTCAAACCAAACTGCGATTCCCAGTCCCGGTTTCATCTCTTCGGGCGCGCGAGGCGACCGTCCCGTGGACATGCGTTGTTGCTAGGAAAGGTTAGTTGCGTTGCCGATGCTTCAGACCGGCTCGCCCGTGAGGGAGGTATTTTCGTGGGGTGCAGCTGACGAGTTTCACCCACATCGCATGGGTGTTTTCCGTTCCCAGAGAACGCCAGGATCGACTACCGTCGAGTCATGCTGCCCCCAGCGATCCGTATTGTGGTCGTTGATGACCACGGGCTCCACCGCGACGGTACTCGCCAGATCCTTGAGCAGCACGCGGATCTCCAGGTGATCGACGAGGCTACATCCGGTGAGATCGCATTGAGCATCATCAACCAACAGCACCCCGACGTGGTTCTGATGGACATCGGTCTTCCCGGAATGAACGGCATCGAGACCACCCGGCGGATCCGAGCTGCACACCCCGACGTGCGGGTCCTGATGGTGACCGCCTATGACGATATCGAATACGTGCGCGGCGCCTTAGAGGCCGGCGCGACTGGTTACCTGCGCAAGACCGCACCAGGGCACGAACTCGTTGATGCGGTTCGAGCCGTCGCCAACGGTGCCACAGTCCTTCCCTCCGATCTCGCAGCGCGCATCCTGCACTTGCCTAGGGTCGCCGGGGCACCCATGGAGTTGACTGATCGGGAGATTGAGGTACTCACCTTCATCGCCAAAGGCCTACACAACAAGGAGATCGCCACCCGACTAGACATCAGCTCACGCACTGTCGAACGGCACTGCGACAGCATATATGCCAAGCTCGGAGTCGGCTCGCGCACTGAAGCCGTCGTTCATGCCATTACCCATAACCTTGTCCAGGTCGGTCGTGTTCCGGACTGAGACCCTTCACACGGCTGTGGTCGGTACCCGCTCATGGAACCAGGTGAGAGCGGCGGTCAGATGGCTGCGCCCCCCTACCAACACCGTCCGGTTCTGGGTCGTCCAAGGCGGCGTCGTCGGAGTGGCCATCCTCCATGACCTGCTCTTCGACGACCTCCACGGAGTACTACCTCTGGGCTACCCGACGTCTCTGACTGCAACGCTCCTGCTCATCCCAATCATCTACGCGGCCTTAAACTTCGGTGTTCGAGGATCCGTTGCCACGGCCCTTTGGGCAAGCGTATTGATGGCCCCCGACATCGCTGTATTACACGCGAATAACCGCCAGCAGGCATGGATCGAGACGAGCATCCTCATTGTGGTCAACGCAGTCGCTATCGTCGTCGGGCAACGCGCCGAACAAGAAAGGCACGCCCGCCGTCGGACCGAGGAAGCCCTCTACGCTAGCGAACGCTCGGAGCTTCGTTACCGCACCCTCTTTGAGGAACAGCACGCCCCCATCCTCATCGCCGACGAAACCGGTACGGTCGTAGAAGCCAACACAGCCGCGACCGGAGTGTTCGTTGCACCCGTCGGTGCCAACCTATCCGCGCTGCTCCCTACGGTGAGGCTGTCTGGTGAATCCCCAGACGAGAACCCCGTCGAACTCAAGGATCGCTCTGGAGTCCTCCGATGGTTCCTGCCTACTGTCCGGGTCCTGCCCCTTGCTCCCGGGGGCACGACGGCCCAGATCGTCTTGACGGATGTTACTGCTGAGCAGCGGCACCAAGACGAACAACGGGCCTACGCCGCCCACTTGATCGCTGTGCAAGAGGAAGAACGCCGCCGCCTCGCGCGCGACCTGCATGACGACCCACTACAGACACTGATGTTCCTTGTCCGTTCACTCAACGGGCTCACCGCGCACCCGAACCTGCCAGCCGAAATGATCACCGAGCTCCAACACGACGGTGCCCTTGCCGAGCAGACCACCCATGCGCTCCGCGAGATCATCCGAGGCCTTCGTCCACCCATCCTCGACGACCTAGGTCTGGTTTCTGCGCTCGGATACCTAGCTACCGAGGCTCTCATCCGGTGTGGACTACTGGTTGAAGTTCACGTACATGGCACCCCAACGCGATTAGCCCCCGAGACTGAACTAGCGCTCTACCGGATCACGCAGGAAGCACTCACCAACACCGTGCGCCACGCCCAAGCCCACCGGGTCGATGTTCACCTGCGGTTCGCGTTCACGTTGACCTTGACGATCACTGACGATGGGATCGGACCACCAATCAACCCGCTCGTCGGACGCCCTAACGGCGGGTTGGGGATCCTGGGCATGCGGGAACGTCTCACCCATCTGGGCGGAACCCTGACGATCCACGGCGGTGCCTGTGGCGGCACCGTTGTCGAGGCAAGCGTCCCAAGTGTTGGTAGGGAGGACGCCATCCACCAAGTGGATGGCGCAACGGAGTGTTGGACGCTCCTGTGATCATCGCGAGGTTGTCTCAATACCGGGGTAATTACGAGAATAGGGTGCGTACTCTCACAGTGAAGTATTTGATCGACTACTAGCCCTACACCTGCTCACGTTTCATGCCGCCGAAAAAATATCCCCGGTGGGGGTCTCGGCCTGGGGGAAACACCCACATCCGGTGGTCGAACGCCGACAATTCGTTTACGGTTATCACGGATGTGCACCTCCATTTATTCACGGATCCTTGGGTCAGTACCGTTCCGTGAGTTTGAAAGGAGTCGGATGTGGCAGACATGGCTCACACAAGACAGAGAACTCGACACGTGCTCACCACGCTGTTGACCGGTGTGATGTTGCTGCTTTCATCGGCGCCGGCGTTGGCGCATGGCGAGGGAGACAGTACACACTCACGGGTACTCATCATCGATGCGCTGACCTACCTGGCAAACAGGCCTCCGGAGTACCTCGACCTCGTCAAGGACAAAGTGCACGATGCTCTCGATGCTCCGGATAAGGCCGGGGTTGATCTCAGTGCTGTCGCCGCGGCCCAAATGGCGCTCATGGCCGACCACATGTCCGGCATGACCGACATGACCCAGGTGCGCACTCTGTTGCAGGGGTCACTCTTGCCCTTATCAGGACCGGTCACCGGGGAGCAGACCGGGACCACGACGATGCTCGACCCACTGGTAGGTCACACGGCGTGGAACGCGAGCACTGAAGTGTTCACCGCCGCGATCGCGGTCGCGATGCTGCTCGGGCTCGTCCTGTCCTACCTGTGGCGCCCCACCGAGTCCTTTTCGCAGTTGCGTCGCCGACTGATCGAAGGAGAAAAGTGATGAGCACGAGTGTTGACCGTAATACGGCGAGCGACCTGGTGGCCCAACCCCGAACATCGCCGCTCCGTCGTGCCTTGGCTGTGATCGATGAGCGGATGGGACTCGGCGCGCTGCGATACCCGGTCCCCGAGCACGCCAACAGCCTCGGGTGGAGCCTCGGCGGGCTGACCGCAATCAGCCTACTCGTGCTAATAGTCACTGGCGTGATCCTCGTGCAGTTCTACATCCCAGACCCGACGGTGGCCAACCAATCTGTACGAGACATCACCACCAGCATCGCCGGCGGTGCGCTGGTCCGCGGAGTGCACTACTGGGGGGCGCAGGCGATGTACGTCCTTGCCGGACTGCACATGCTGCGCGTGTTCCTCACCGCCTCCTACAAGAAGCCACGCGAAGGTAACTGGCTGGTCGGGGTTGGTATGTTCGTCCTGACCTTCCTGGCCATCTTTACTGGAACGGTCCTAAAGTGGGATCAGGAAGGTTACGAGGCGCTCGGCCACAACATCGAAGCGGCCAGACTCATCGGCGGCGCTGGGTTCTGGGTCTCCCCCACCTTCGCCAAGTTCACTCCGATCCTTGACCGGCTCTACGCAGCCCACGTTGTCATTATTCCTGGCTCAATCCTGCTGCTACTTTTCTTGCACATACTGCTCATCAAGCGACACAAGATCAGCCCGCACCCTCTACTTCCAGACATCGGAGACGGTCAGGCACCCGCGAATGAACCGACCGAGTCGTTCACCCGGCACCTGCGTCGCATCTCGGCCTTTGGGCTCGTCCTTGTCGGCGCACTCGGTGCGCTGACACTGCTGCGCCCGCCAGGAGTGGGCACTCCGCCCGCTGTCGGCGTGGAGTTCACTCGTCCGCTGTGGCCATTCTGGCCCATGTTCACCCTAGAAAACTGGATCGGACTCTCCGGCATCCTTTGGGGAAGCGTTGTTCTATTTGGTCTACTTGCGATCCTCCCATTCGTCGACCGTAACCCAGCCCGCCATCCCGCCCACCGCAAGGTCGCTCTCACCCTTGGTGCCCTTCTACTCGTCACGTACATCGTGTTGACCATCCTCATGCTCATCCTCCCCGCCAAGAGTCACCTGGGAATGGGGATGTGAGATTGGACCCCGTAACCGCGTTGCGGCATGCCTACCGCTGGTTCTGGACACTGACCGTCGTCGCGATCCTGCTCGTAGGTGCGCTCACCCAGGAGCTCGGAGCGCGACCGCGACCTCTCACTGGGTTTGCAGTCGCCTTCACCGGAACCGCGGTGGCCCTCGTGATCACCCAGGCGTGTCGGCTCATGCTGGCAATTGGTCGTGCGGCGCCGAACCGAGCTCGGGTACGGTTTCGCGGCCGTTAATTCCCACACCCTGCGGTCCACTCCACGCCACGAAGCAATCCAACCGAGTTTGTGTCGAGGAGGATTGTCGACGTTCGGCTACGACTTCGAGGTTTTGTTCAATGTGGATTGACGGGTCAGTTTCTGAAGAGGGTTTTGACACTGGGAAGAGCATCACGTAACGCCTTGCTCGCTAGACCAGGGTGCCGATTTCTGCCTTGCCTCTGCCAAGGATCAGGCGACGTTCAGGTGCTCCGGTGGAGCACTCAAATTATCGTGAATCACGGTCCAAACATTGACACCCTTAGGTGTCGGTTTGTTACTTTAGAATTTGGCGTCAACAAAAGGCGCAAACTCGACTCTCAGTGCCCAGTTTCATCTCTTCGGGCGCACACCTTCTTCAGTTCCTATTTAGCTTGCATCCCTACTCCGGGTCACGATCGTATGTGGCATAACGAAATCGCTCTGGATTGGCAGACAAAAGACCCGGCACAGTTCTGGTTTTTTGTTTTCCACCGAGATGTTTTATGGACATCTCGGAATTTCCAGCCGCTCACTCTTTTCCTATTCGATGAAAAAATGTCCACGCGAAGGTAGGCGTGGTGTAATTGGAAACACGCTTGAATTTAGGCAAGGGCTCCGAGAAATTGGGGCCCTTTCTAATTTCTTAAATCGAGCGATGATTCTCAGTGCTCAGTTTCATCCTTGGTCTCAACCGGTCATTGCAATACCTTGTTAGATTCAATCATTCTTTTTGGAAGCGTTTGGCCATGGGCCGGTTGAGCGTGCCTGACGTTGGGCAGATCATTGTGTTCGATATCGACATATGGCTCTATCATCACTTTTATGCGTGCTCCTAAGCCGGCAAAAGGAAAACTCTTCGAATTCCTGTTGCTCATAATCGTTGCGATTGGGATTTCATTCTTCGTTAAGACTTTTCTGGTGCAAACCTTCTACATCCCTTCAGGGTCAATGGAAAACACGCTTAAGGTTGGTGACAAAGTTACCGTTAATCGACTTGGAACCATTACTGGTAACGGAATCCAGCGTGGTGACGTTGTAGTCTTTCATGATTCTGCTGGCTGGCTTGGAAGCGACGATACGGCTAAAGGTTCACAGGCAATTCATTTATTCAAGACTCTTCTAACTGATGTGGGAGTTCTTCCAGACTCATCAAAGAAGTTCTTGATCAAGAGAGTAATTGGCATGCCAGGAGATCATGTGGTTTGTTGTACAACTCAAGGAAATCTGACGGTTAATGGGCACGAGCTTGATGAGTCCTCCTATATCTACAATGGAAATAAACCGAGTGAAATTGAATTTGATGTGACTGTCCCTTCAGATCGAATATGGGTCATGGGAGATCATCGAGGTAATAGCAGTGATTCTCGGTTCCATCGAGATGATCAAAACAACGGATTCGTTCCGGTAAGTGAAGTTGTGGGACGAGCATTCTTCCTGCTTTTGCCCTTGTCTCGAACCTCCGTTCTTAAGAGACCTGAGGGTTTGGAACATGCAAATAAGAGATAGCCAAGTGCAATTGACGAAAATGAATCGTGAACTAGTTAAACACCGTACTCGCGGGCGTGAGATGTGAAGACACGTAGATCACGTTTGGCCAGAGTTAAAGGTCATTGCCTGCATACGAAAGGTTAAAACTCTTATTGGCCAGCGGAAAGTCGGGAACGATGGTCCCGGCGAGCGCCACCGAGAGTGCTGGCCAATTGAAAAATGACGGATCGACCACCTTCACCCTGCTCAGTTCACCGTTCATGCCGAGTTCGACGCGATGGGCGATCGTGCCGCGCCAGCCTTCAACCATCCCAAGGCCTGCACCTTGCTCTCGATGTGCTGAAGTCGTTCCACTTCCGTTAGAAATCCCCAGCCTCCTGGTGAGGTCCGCGATCAACTGCGAAGAGACCTCGAGTTCTTGAACGCGAACTCTGTATCGCGCCATCACGTCGCCACCCTCTTCCATAACTATCCGGAAAGATTCTCCAAGGTCGACGAAGGGGTGATCACGTCGAGCATCACTTTCGATGCCGGAAGCGCGAGCGACATATCCAAGTGTGCCTATCTGCTCCGCTGATTCTCTTGAGAGCACCGCCGTTTCATTAAATCGATCACATACCGTTGCATTATCTAAAGTGAGATCGACGATCGTCGTCACTTCGCTTGCAATTTCGGCCATCAGGCTCAAGTCCGGAAGGCTTAGTAATTTGGCACCACCAATGGTGATTCCACCACGCAGCAGGCGATGCCCGGTTATCGCTTTGTTCTGGCGCATTAGTTTTTCGCGCAAGCGCAAAGCGTGAACGTTCATGATGCTGTAACCAACATCGTTGGCTAAGGCGCCCAGATCCGCGATGTGGTTGTACACACGCTCCAGCTCAAGGAGGAGAGCGCGAACCACGCGATCTTCCTCGCTCACCTCAATTTGAGCCGCCTCTTCAACCGCCATGGCAAAAGCCAGGCTGTGTCCAACGGCCGAATCACCACTAATTAATTCGGCAAGCTCAATCCCATTTTCTGGCGACATCCCCTCGAAGATCTTCTCAACACCGCGGTGAACGAACCAGAGGCGAGACTTCATTCGCAGGATGGTTTCGCCAACGACGGAGAACCGAAAGTGGCCAGGTTCAATGACGCCAGCATGAATGGGTCCAACTGGAATTTCGTAAATGCCCGTGCCTTCAGCCTCAATGAACGGAAAGGAGCCAACATCGGGTTCAAATTCCGGCGGTGAACCAAGGTCATGTCGCATTGGGTAATAACCTTTTGGCCAGTGAGCGTGGCGCACCAGACGCCTTGGCAAGGTGTGTCCCAATAGTTTGATTCCAAAGAGGTCATGGGTCTCGCGTTCAAAGCGGGACAAGGGGAAATTCAGGGATGCAAAACTCGGAATCTCCGGATTCTGCAAATCCACTTTCAGTGAAATTTCAACACGTTGGTCATCCCATGGGCGCACGAGCGTATAGACAATGCGGAACGCGTCTACATCTTGGTGGCATGCCACAAGCGCGACCCGGAACTTGTCGAGCAGGAGTTCCTCGATAACCGCACCGAGTTGATCTGAATCGACCGTGCGTTCTCTCGTGTTCCGACGATCGCTCATCGCGTCACCGTCAATACATCAACGATCTTCGTGAGTACCTGACCGAAACCGGTAAGAAACGGCACAACGATAGCCAGGCCCAAGGCCGCAACAATTGGCAATCGTGGACCATGGCACGAATGATCGATTGCCTCTTGCACTTCTGGCTCGCTCTTGGAACTACCAAAAAGAATCAACGTCGAATGCCGCACCAATCCAGCAAAGTTGATCAGCAGCAGCAGTACGACCAGGCTCATGATCGCGCCAAGCCCTCGCTCAAATCCCGCAAGGACAATCGCCACTTCCGTAAAGAAGAGGGCGAAAGGGGGCATCCCGACAAGTGCCGCCATGGCAGCAAGAAAGGGATTGGCCAACCCCGGGCGACGTGCATGGAGTGATCGCATTTGGTCGAGTTCAGTAGTGCCAGTGGCGTGTGCAATTCGCCCGGAGAGAAGAAAGACGCTGGATTTAGCCAACCCATGTACGAGTACATGCATCATCGCCGCAGCGATCGCTAGGCGGCCGCCGATTCCTGCCGCCAAGGAAACGATCCCCATGTGCTCAATGCTCGAGTAGGCCAACATCCGCTTGAGATCCTGTTGAACCCAGATCAGCGCTGCCGACACAAGGAGTGATAGGAGTCCGGCTCCGATCAACAACCAGCGGACGAAACCAGTCCCGATCACCGCACCAGCAATTGCCTGAACGCGCAAGATTGCGTAAAACGCGACGGAGAGCAAGACGCCAGACATCAGGCCTGACACTGGAGCCGGGGCCTGGCTATGCGCATCTGGCAACCAACTATGCATTGGCGCGAGCCCTGCCTTAGTGGCAAAGCCCAAGATTGCTAACGAAACCGCTACCTTCATGACCGCCGGATCCAGGACCAGGCTCGAAGTGTGCAGAGTGGACCAAGAGAGAGTCGGAGCGCCCGCAGATAACGTTGCCGCGTAGAGCAAGACGATGCCCAAGAACGCAATCGCGACCCCAACAGATCCAATAACGACGTATTTCCAGGCGGCTTCTAAGGATCGGCGAGTGTTCTGATACCCGACGAGAAATGCCGTGGTGACGGTGGTCGCTTCGATGGCTACCCACATGACACCCATATTGTCGGCAAGCACCGCCAAGGACATAGTCACAAGAAACAGAATCACCAGAGTCGGATAGACCCAAGTATTTTCAGTAACGCTCTCTCTTGGCTGGAGGCCGCCCCAGGTGGAGTTGAGACCAACAGACCCGACAACGGTCAACATGAAGGCGGAGAGTGCATCGGCCCTGAGGGCTCCCCCAACAACTGTTAGTGGCCCATTAGCGAGCACCGAGATCAGAATTGCGATACCACTTGCCAGCACCACCGCAGCGGCAACGAGACCGGCGAACCGGTTCAACATCGAACTGCGCAGGGTTGCAGTCGCGGCTGCGAGCAAGAGGCCGACTGCGAGTGGAAGGAGCAAGAGATATCCCATCAGCCACGCAACTCCGTGAGGTCGTCAAGGTCACTTGCGCCGTATTCACTCTGGATACGACCAGTTAGCACTCGAAGAATGAGAACGACTAGGAGAACGTCTATAAGCACGCCGAGTTCCACGACGAGAGGGACGCCGCCAGCGGTCAAGAAAGCGACCGTAGCAATGCCATTGTCGAGCACGAGGAAACCAATAAGTTGCGCGATGGCATGCCGTCCCGTTGCCAATAGCAAGAAACCAATGAGAACCAGTGTCATACCAACTGGAATCACTTGAGATGTCGGGCCCGTCCCGAGCGAGGCTAGCGGTCTACTCACGACGTAGCCCAGCACAGCAAGAAGAGCCACTAATAAGAGTGCGGCAGTCGGATTCATAAATGGCGCGTCTCGCACGTGTCCTGACCGATGAGCGCTCCTAGTCAACAGCGTCGGTAAGGCGATGCCTTTCAGAAGGAGAACTAGTAGTGCAACTGCGAGTGTTTCGATACTGGCCCTGTGCAGACCAATCATTGCCACCAATGTTGCCAGCGCCACTCCTTGCAGGGAGAGCAACCGGATGCTCCCTAAACGGGTGCGCCGCCAGACCAGGAGCACTGCCGAGAGTAAAAGCACCCCCGCAGAGAGACCGACAAGTTGTGAAAATAAGCTATCTGCCACGGCTAACGCACCTCCAATAGATAGGAGGCGATTACCGCCATTAGGGCGATCACGAAAGAACCTGCCAGGAGTTCGGGAACTCGGAAGAGTCTGAGTTTGGCCAAGAAGACTTCAGTGACAGACAGGACTGAAGCTAGGAAGAAGAGTCTGACGGCTAGCGTAGCCAGGCCAAGAAGAACACCCAAGAAAGTGGGCTCGGTCGCCATCCCCCAAGGAAATAGCAGGGAGCCAATCAAACCCAGAAGCGCACCAAGGCGCAACCATGAACCGAGTTCGAGCCAGGCCAGATCTCTACCGGAGCTCTCCAAGACCATCGCTTCATGCACCATCGTTACCTCGAGATGCGTTGCCGGATTATCGACGGGCATTCTGCTTGTTTCGGCGATGGTTGCTATTCCTAGTGCGACAAGTGCTAGCAGACTGACCAGAGAAATGATGCTCGAGGGGTCTGCAATTCGCGCTCGAACGATATCGCCGAGCGCTGAAGATCCGATGGGCACCGAGAGCGCATATACGGAGACCAAGACCGTCGGTTCGACTAATGCCGCAATGGTCATGTGACGGCTCGATCCCATTCCACCAAAAGCCGTACCTGCGTCAAGACCAACCAGAGCGAGTGCGACGGTGCCAAGAAGAAGAACCGACACAACAACGAATAAGTCACCTGGGATGAGCCGAGATTGCACCGTACTAATGAGTGGAACGAGGGCACAGACTGAAAGGCTTGAAACCATGAGCAAGACCGGCCCGGCGGCTTGGACCCAACTCGTGCCTGGCGCTCGGAGAGGTTCTTTGGCGAATAATTTGCGCAGATCGCGCCATGGCTGGAGTACCCCGGAGCCTACTCGCCCTTCAAGTCGGTTTCGCACCTGACGCATCAGACCGATCAACAGTGGCGTCAACAGAACCATCACCACAATTTGCAGTAGCGCTAGGAGTGTGGCGTCAGCGTTCACAGCGCCACCATAATCAAGACGATAACTAGCGCGGCAAAGGAATATCCAAGATAGATCTGAATCCTGCCGTTCTGTACTCTGCGCGCGACGATTCCGATCCGATCTAGTCGGTCTACGACCGGAACGTAAAATCGAGCCTCAAAAATGTCGCTTACCTGTTGACGGAATCTGACCCGCTCTACGAGATACTGTGATTCGGCTGCATGAGTAACCACGATGTCGCGCTCTGGTCTGAGCACATCATCAAATATTCGAGAGAGTGGTTCGGCATACGACGTAGCCGTGTACTGCATGCGGGGAGTCATGCGCATCCCACCACAACCCCAGGCCAAATCAACTCGACGTCGCGGACTTCTTCTAGCCGCTGCGAATGACTTCATCAGAACCGGTAGCAGAACCGCAACTCCGAGAAAAAGTAACGCCACGGGATCCAGAAGCGCCGTAATCTTGGCAAGGTTGATGCCAGACATCGAAGCAATGCCCACAGAACTTCTACTGGAAACCGTCGCCGCCTGCATGCCCAGCCTGCCGGGAATCAGCCCAAGCCCGACCACTGCCACCGCTCCGATAGACATCGCCGCTTTCATCCAGATTCCACTCTCGTGGGCTGCTTCTGCGCCACGGCTTCGCGGTCTTCCGAGGAAGGCAATACCGAAGGCTTTGACGAAGGTCATCAGGGCCAGACCAGCGGTGAGGGCGACCACCGCGACTGAAAGGGGCATCACCACAGCAAGGAGGCGATCTGCTGGTCTAGCCCCATGGATGAGTGCTTGGAAGAGCACCCATTCACCAACAAAGCCAGCCGTGACCGGCAGCGCTGCCGCGCCTAGGGCGCCGATCGCAAAGGTCGCCGAGGTAATCGGCATGCGCGCACCTAGCCCGCCAAGTCTGTCGAGATCGCCTTCACCAGTCGCTCTGATGACCGCCCCCGCCCCCAAGAAGAGCACCGTCTTGAATGCGGCGTGGGCAATCACGAGCAGGAGGCAGGCGACCAGCGCGTAGTCTGCGACCTGCGCCAGACCATAGCCGCGCATCAGCAGCGCCGCTCCCAGGGCCAGGAACATCAAGCCGACATTCTCGGTGGTGGAGTAGGCCAGTAGCCGCTTCAAGTCCACCGCGACCGATGCTTGGAGTATTCCGTAGAGCGCAGAGAGGCCACCAAGGAGAAGCACCAGAACGCCCCACCACGGTGGTCCCCCAGGCAGTAGTTCGGTGGCAACCAAGATGGCTCCATAAACGCCCATCTTCACCATCGCCGCACTCATCAGAGCAGAGACGTGGCTTGGCGCCTCTGGGTGGGCCTTTGGAAGCCAGATGTGCAGGGGCACAATGCCGGCCTTGGTGGCAAATCCCACAATGAGTGCCACGAAGGCAAGTGAGGAACTGGCCGAATGGGCAGAGATGCCGGACATGGAGGTAAAGGTGGTGCTCCCGCTCTCCTTAGCCAGGATGGCAAATCCGAGAACGAGAAGCACGAAGCTGAATTGCGTCATCACCGCATACCAGAGCGCAGCCGAACGGACCTGCTTGCGCTGCCTATATTCGGTAAGCACTAACGCAGTTGACGAAATCGCCATTAGTTCCCACGACAGAAGGAACGAGAACACATCCGCGCTGGCTGGAACCAACTCCATAGCCATCAGAAAGAGCGCGAGTGCTATCCAAGCGGTACGAGAATTTGCCGGACCATGTGCGTAACCGATTGCGTAGATTGCGCTGACGGCACCTACTGCCCCAACGACCACCATGAAAAGTGCGCCGAGGTGTTGCGGCGAAAAGACCATCGAGCCAATGGGAAGGGCAAGCGGCACTTCGATTCGGCCCGTCACGCCAGAGAGAGCTTCCACCCCGGCTAGCATGCCGACGACGCCGATGGCGCAGACAATGAGGCCGCACCATAGAGCACGTCGCCGCTCCGAGAGGAGAAGCGCGGCAACGATTGCGAGTAAGGCCAGACCAACCTGCAGTACTAGTGCCACTTCAACCAGATTCACCGACCGGTCACCGACCGCAACGCATTAATGATGGCCTCGGGTTCAGGTGGGCAACCGGGGATCTCCAGGTCGACGTCGACGACATCGCTCACCGAACCAACGACCCCGTAGCCGCCACGGAATCTTCCACAATTGCGGGCGCAATCACCCATCGCGACAACGAGTCGAGGCCGCGGGGTAGCTTCGATCGTACGTCGGAGCGGTTCGAGCATATTCCGGGTAACCACGCCGGTGACCAGGACCAGGTCGGCATGCCGAGGTGATGCGACAAGTCGGGCACCATAGCGCTCAGCGTCATACACCGGACCGAATGCATTGCCGATTTCGATCTCGCAGCCATTGCAGGAACCCGCATCGACATGGCGAATCTGCACGCTTCCATCCAGAACGGGTGGTCTTCCTGGCAACAGATCAGGTGCGGGTGGGGAGTTTTCGGCGACCCTGCCCGTAGTCGTGACAAGTCGAAGTAGGTTGCGCAGACTCATCGGTTAGTTCAATTACCGCTCGACGAACCAACCGGGACGACCACTCACTCTGCGATCCTACCGTCACTCAACTGATTCTCCATCAGCCGTGAGAGGACCAGAGCCACCGCCTCGTCAGGCCTTACCCACGAAATTCGTCCATCCCGTCTGAACCAAGAGATTTGACGCCGCGCATATTTGCGTGTTGCGCTCTTGGTCTCAGCCCTAGCGCTTTCCAGGGTTGCGGCGCCGTCTAGCGCCTGGAGTACCTGCGAATAGCCAAGGGCTCCACGCGCTGTTCTACCCTCGCGCAATCCGGATTGGGCCAAATGAGCCACTTCCTCGACGAGCCCCGCCTCCCACATTCGATCGACTCGAGCCTCGATCCGCTCAGCCAGGTTCGCTCGACCGATCTCGAGGCCAACCTGAATTGCCTCTGGGTAATGCGAATCACCGTCGCGAGGCAGCGTTGCCGTAAATGGCTCACCAGTGAGTTCGATCACCTCTAAAGCCCTAACGACTCTGCGGACGTTTCCAGGCAGGATCGCAAGAGCAGCAGCGGGATCGATCTCGGATAAACGGGCATGCATGGCTGCGGCACCAGATTCGACCGCCTCGGCTTCTAGGCGCTCCCTGACCACCGGATCGGTACCGGGAAATTGGAGCGGGTCGAGTAACGACTTCAAATACAGGCCAGAACCCCCAACGACAATGGCTGGGATCCCGCGCTCACTCAAGTCGTCAATGATCGTTCGACCTCGGAGCTGATAGTCGGCGACGCTCGCCTCCTCGATCACGTCAAGAGTGTCTATCAGGTGATGAGGGATACCTCTCCGTCCCTCCAAAGAGAGTTTCGCAGTTCCGATATCCATACCACGGTAAAACTGCATTGCGTCCGCATTGATAATTTCTGCGCTCAATATTTCCGCCAACTCGATCGCAACCGCACTCTTTCCGGTCGCGGTGGGCCCGACCACAAAAATGAGCGGAGCATTCATGAGTGTCGGCGACCCAGCGCAATCGGAATTGCAGTCGATTTCACCTCAGATACGATCTCGCCGACTCGCGATCTCCTGATGCTTTCGATTGGTCCTTCGCAGACCAAATGATGCGGCGCAGCCTGAGTGATTGTTGCCGTAACAAAATCGCCCGGTCGCGGCATCTGTTCTACGCTAGGGAGAAAATGAACCAAGCGAAAATCTTCCGCGCGCCCAGTCATGCGCGTGGTTGAATCGTCTTTCCGCCCATCATTGGCAACGAGAATCTCAACACGTTTGCCGATCTGCTTCAGGTTCTGCTCCCAGGCGACTTTCTCGGCGAGAGCATGCAACCGCTTGTACCGTTCGCCGACCACTTCTTGATCGATTTGGTTTGGCATATCCGATGCAGGAGTTCCCGGTCGTTTTGAGTATTGGAAAGTGAAAGCCATATCAAAAGCGGCTGCTCTTACAACATCTAGGGTTCCTTGAAAATCTGCCTCGCTCTCACCCGGGAAGCCAACGATTATGTCGGTGCTTATCGCTGCATCTGGCATCGCAGTTCGAACGCGATCGATGATTCCCAAATAACGATCAACACGGTACGAGCGGCGCATTGCTTTCAGGATGGCATCTGAGCCCGATTGGAGCGGCATATGAAGTTGCGGCATCACGTTCGGAGTCTGCGCCATGGCTTCAATGACTTCATCAGTGAAATCTTTCGGGTGCGGACTCGTGAAGCGCACTCTCTCCAACCCAGGGATATGACCGCATTCACGGAGCAACTTGGCAAATGCGGAGCGATCGCCGAACTCCACGCCGTAGGCATTCACATTCTGCCCAAGCAACGTTATTTCCACTACCCCTTGATCTACCAGAATCCGAATCTCATTTAGAACATCTTCTGGGTTCCGATCTCTTTCGACTCCACGCAGAGCAGGAACAATGCAGAAAGTGCAGGTGTTGTTACATCCGACAGAAATTGAAACCCATGCCGAATAACTTGATTCGCGCCGAGTCGGCAACGTTGATGGAAATACGCTTAACGATTCCGCTATTTCAATTTGTGCCTCGGCCTCAAACCGAGATCGCTCAAGGAGGATGGGCAGGGCATCCAGATTGTGCGTGCCGAAGATGACATCAACCCAGGGCGCACGTTCGAGGATGATGCCGCGATCCTTCTGGGCAAGGCAGCCTCCAACCGCGATCTGCATACCTGGGTTCTCGCGCTTCAACGCCGCCAGGTGGCCGAGGTTCCCATACAATTTGTTATCCGCGTTCTCGCGGACTGCGCAGGTATTTAAGACAACCACGTCGGCGTAATCGTTGCGAGTCGAAGGTTGGTAGCCAGCCACCTCCAGCAACCCGGCTAAACGCTCGGAATCATGCGCATTCATTTGGCAACCCATCGTTCGCACGGAATACGTGCGCGCCTCGGCGCTCAGGTGGTGTGACGTAACAGACACAAGGCGAAGTCTACAGAGTTCTAGTGACTCACTTCACTACGTCAGATCAGCACGGATCTGACGTGTGGCAACTGTCACGCCTATTTAATGCGCGATCTCATTGACGCAAATATGCGCAGGCGTAACATCACAAATGTCCGAACTACTTATGGAGATGCCATGAACCGCAAAACGTTTGATTCGCTCCTCAGTTGGGTTGGCGCACTGCTCGTCGTTGTCTTTCTCGCCGCAGGGTTCCTCATGAACTGGGGATACTCTTTCGCGAACAACACGGTGCGCGACCAACTTGCACAACAAGAGATCTTCTTCCCTAAGGCCGGTGGCCCAGGCTTTGACGCCAAAACCTACCCTAAGCTTCAAAAGTACAGTGAACTGCAATTGACTACCGGCAAGCAGGCCGCCGATTACGCCAACTACTACATTGGCGAACACGTCAAATTCATTAACGATGGCAAAACCTACTCTCAGACGAGTGGCGAATCACGCGCTGCTGCCGCTGCTGCTCAAGCTGCTACTGCTGCTGCCGCCGCTGCGCCTAAAGATGCGGCACTTGCTGCCGCCGCTACGGATGCCAATGCCAAGGCTGCTGCATTGGCTGGAAAAGTAGACACCCTCTTTAAGGGCGAGACCCTAAGAGGAATGCTCCTTAACGCATTCGCCTTCTGGCAGTTAGGGCAGATCGCCCACTTTGCATCGATCGGCGCATACATTGCTGCTCTTCTGATGCTAGTTCTCACGGTGCTCGGTTTCCGCCGGGTAGCCAAAGGGGCTTAATTCCAACTCTGCATTGAAAAAGGAACTCGCCGCGGGATTGCCGCGGCGAGTTCCTTTTTCAATCACTCAGAACATCCTTGATGATCTGCACAGAGATTGACGACGAGAATCCCTTTCTGGCAAGAAGATCAAAAATTCGGCGGGTCGCAACATCGCGCGGAAGGTTGATGACGCTCCGCGCTTTCTTCATGGCGACGGCTAAAGCAGCTTCGTATTCACCTTCAGGCGATATTCCGGCAAGCACCTCTTCGGTGATTGCTTGATCAATTCCCTTAGCTCTGAGTTCCTGCGCAAGTACCCGACGCGAAAGACCTTTAGTTCGCACCCTGGATTGACTCCATACCCGGGCGAACTCTCGATCATCGACTAGACCAACGGCGGCGAGTCGGTCTAGGACCAATTTCGTAATTTCCTCAGCAACCCCGCGCCGAGCCAATTGCTTCTCCAACTCACGCCGACTCTTCGCCCGTGAGGAGAGAGCGTTGAGTGCTACACCGCGGGCAAACTCGATCGGGTCAACCTCAGCGCGAAGATTGGCTTGCGGCTCTTTCACCTCTTAGAGGTCAACTCCGGTGGGTGGATCTAGTGGAGCATCGATCCTGGCCCCAATTCCCAGCTTCTCCTTCAGTTTCTTCTCGAGTTCATTAGTGAGATCGGGGTTGTCGCGGAGGAAGGAGCGGGCGTTCTCTTTACCTTGCCCGAGTTGGTCACCTTCATAGGTGTACCAGGCTCCCGATTTCTTGACGAAGCCCTCTTCGACTCCCATGTCAATGAGTGATCCTTCTCGAGAGATGCCGGAACCGTAGATGATGTCGAACTCGGCCTGCTTGAAGGGCGGGGCCATCTTGTTCTTTACTACCTTTACCCGGGTTCGATTGCCTACCGCCTCTGTGCCATCTTTCAAAGTTTCAATTCGACGCACATCGAGTCTGATCGAGGCATAAAACTTGAGTGCCTTGCCACCGGTGGTGGTCTCGGGCGATCCAAAGAAGACCCCAATTTTTTCGCGGAGCTGGTTGATAAAGATGGCGGTGGTATTTGATTGCGAGAGTGCACCGGTGATCTTGCGTAGCGCTTGGCTCATCAGCCGAGCCTGGAGGCCAACATGGCTATCACCCATCTCACCTTCGATTTCGGCCCGAGGAACCAGCGCTGCGACCGAGTCGATAACAACGATGTCGATGGCACCAGAGCGAATCAACATGTCCATAATTTCTAAGGCCTGCTCACCCGTATCTGGTTGCGAAACGAGGAGAGCGTCAATGTCGACGCCGAGTCTCTTTGCGTACTCAGGATCGAGGGCGTGTTCGGCGTCGATGAAGGCAGCGATGCCACCAGCCTTCTGGGCGTTGGCGATTGCATGGAGAGCGACCGTTGTCTTACCGCTGGATTCAGGGCCATAGATCTCAACGACGCGTCCACGCGGCAGCCCGCCGATCCCAAGAGCCAGATCGAGCGCGATGGAACCGGTTGGAATCACCTCGACCGGGACGACACCCCGCTCGCCCATTCTCATGACAGAGCCTTTGCCAAATTGGCGTTCGATTTGAGCAAGTGCGGTATCTAGCGCCTTGGAACGATCGGCCTGTGCCATCTCGAATACCTTTCGTCTGCTTAAACTGCGGGGGCCGAGGCTATTCGGGCTTCGCGCCTAGTGATAAGTGGCGCTCGTCCGACCCGTGCCTCCCGTAGGAGTCTTGTGGATATCGGAAGGTTATCCGAACAAGTGTTCGAACGCCAGATTCGACACGCCGACCGCCGTAACGGACTAAGAGAGGCTTAATGAAGGAGGGCTGGGACGCTCGGGTCGTGGATACAGACGGCGCGCCAGACCTCTTTGGCACTCTTACCCGCGGCCAGTGCCTGCTCGATGGTGGAGCCGCCCAACTCCGAGATGACCGTGTCTTTGGCATAAGAGACCGCCCAAGCCGGACCGTAGTGCTGGTTCATTCGCCACCAAAAGTCAGTAAGTCGCATGAGAGGAGACTTAGAAGAGAACCGGTGGAAGTTTGGCAACCCTGGCCACCATGCTGGCCGCGTTGGCCTGCAACTCGGGGGCCAATGGGTAGGCAACTTGCGATATTAGCCATCGGAAGGCCAGGTCGATTGCGGCCAGGTCGTTCACTTTCCGCTCCTTGGCCAGCAGAGTGAATCGGGTGTAAATCATCTGCCAAATCTGATGCTGACTTACCTTGGTCAGAGCGGCCAAGGTCGCCGGATCCTCGCGGGCGATGGTGCGCAACATCGGGTTGGCACTGATATAGGAAGCAAGAGTGCTCAACCCTGACTCGAAAGTGCTCTGGGCGCGGAACATCTCACTAGCTTTCTCTACCTCGTCAATAATCAATGCGACCCAGAGTTCTTCTTTGTTCCGAAAGTGGTTGTAGAGCGTGGCTCGGGCAACTTGACCAAAATCTGCGACATCGACCATCGATGTGCCACTTATGCCATTGATTGCAACCGCTTCACGAGCGCCATCCAGCAGCGCTTTACGGGAGCGTTCCATCGCATTGCCAGCACGCGAGTGACCGCCAATCTCGCGCTTGCGCGAGGTCTGATCCAACATATCGATGGGGAGAATTAGGCGGCGTCTGCGATGGAGGTGAGCGCGGTAGTGAGTGAAGTGCGCTCTTCCTGACGGTTGATTTCGACGAGAGCGTCAGTGATGATTTCAGCGAGCGTTAGATCCAGAGCGGTACAAATAGCGACGAGAAGTTCAGAGGAGGCCTCTTTCTGCCCACGCTCAACCTCAGAGAGATAACCGAGCGAGACTCGCGCATTGGCACTAACTTGGCGGAGTGTGCGCGACTGCATGAGGCGACGACGTCGCAACGCCTCGCCAATAAACGTCCTTAAAAGCAACTTCGCCTCCTTCTTACTCGTCAAGGCCCTTAGATAGATAGGTAACATCCTCTGCGCCGATTGCATTTCCTAACCCACTAAGAGTACGCCTAACCAGCTCTAATGCGTGGATAACGCTCGCATGCCTGACCATCTCTCGATCCAGGTGCCGAATTTCCAACCGAACTACTCGCTTTTCGAGCTCATTGGATGGGCTCTGCGGTGGGCCAACGATGGCTAAGAAGACGGTGCCGGGGGCCTTCGCCTCGCTCCAGCCCGGTCCGGCTACGCCAGTCGTCGAGAGTGCCCAATCTGCCCCCGTTGCCCTTCTCGCTCCGGATGCCATCGCGTAGGCGACGCCGGGATCCACGGTGCCCACGGTAGCGATGAGGGCAGTCCGAACTCCGAGGAACTCGGTTTTGAGTTCAGGCGAATAGGCGATAAACCCACCAAGAAAGTTCTCTGATGAGCCAGGAACGTGGGTGAGAGCAACGCCGACCCCTCCGCCGGTGAGTGATTCAGCAGTGGCGATGGTCTCCCCTCGCTCACTCAGCAGTCGATGAACTATGTGCTCGAGAGATAGTGACGGCTCTCTTTGATCTTGAACGGCATAGACGGAGTCTCCGATGAGAATCGCAGCACGTCCAGCATAAAGACGTACTTCGGACTCATCGGTGCCACTTATTTTCACCAAGACATTGCCAAGCTGAGCAAGATAGGCGACTGAGAGCGAAGTAGGGAGATCTCGCTCCCATTGATGTAATTTCATGGCAACCGACGACTCGCCTTCGATGGCGACTCGTATGATGAAAGTCGTGCGCAATTCAGGAAGAAATTCTCTAAGCAATTCTGGTAATACTTCTTGCATAAACATCGCGCGCATTTCACGAGGCACGCCAGGAAGTGCAAATATCGGAACTCCGTCGCTGACAACTCTGATTCCCGGCGCCGAACCTTCTTGATTCAGCAGTGACGTTGCACCTTCGGGAAGGTCAGCCATCGATCCTGCATTTTCCGGCATCGTCACACCAGATGCTCTATATCGGGCCGCTATCAAATCGAGAAGATGCTGGTTTCTAAGTAAGGGCACTCGCATAAAACGTGCAAGTGCGTTCCCAGTCAAATCATCGCTGGTCGGACCTAGACCGCCGGTTAGCACCACAGCATCGGCACGCGATGTCGCGACACTGAGTGCGTCTGAGATGGAAGCAAGATCATCGCCGACCAATTGGGCGTGTCCTAACTCGAACCCGTGCTCTGCGAGTCTGGCCCCGATCCACGCCGCCGCAGTATCGCTCACACTTCCGTTTAGCAGTTCATCGCCGATTAGGACCAGAGCCGTACGCATCGAGTCAACCTGCTCTACGAATTGCGTTTTTCAGATAATCAAGCCCAGTCACCACCGTGAGGACGACTGCCACGGCCATCAAAACCGCACGCGGAGTATCCATCGCGGTGGGAAGTGGCCATAGGTAGAAGAAGATCGCGAAGCCTTGGACCATGGTCTTGGCCTTGCCCCCACGACTTGCTGGGATGACACCACGGCGAAGGACGACCAGGCGGAGCAGCGTGATTCCAAGTTCGCGAATCAGAATTACTATCGTCACCCACCAGGCGACTTGGTGTAGATAAGAGAGCCCAATCAGAGCCGAGCCGATTAGGGCCTTATCGGCGATCGGATCTAAGAGCGCGCCGAAATCGGTGACGGTATTCCGATTACGAGCCAACTGACCATCGACTCGGTCCGTATACGACGCAAGGGCAAAGAGCGCTGTCGCAAGGTAGCGCCAATACGTTGAATTCCCATGGTCATGGAAGAGCGCATAAACGAAGAATGGCACGATGACGATTCGTAGGACGGTAAGGGAGTTGGCCAAGTTCAAAACACCGACAGTTACTTTCTCTGTCACTTTTTCGCGTTGTGATTCGCCTTTTCCACTCATGTCTTTATCACCGCTATTAAGTCAATTCCGATATTTTCGACGACCTCAGCAGCAACTAGATCGCCGATCTCGGCACTGGCGGAACGGACAAGTATCGAACCGTCGACCTCTGGTCCTTGGTGCAGGCCTCTCCCTTCGATCCCATCCTCGTTCGCCTCTTCCACGAGGAGAACAACGCGTTCGCCAATTCGATCGTTAGCGCGTTGATCAATCAACTCTTCGACGAGTCGGCCGGCCTGCTCGACCCGTTCTCTGATCCGATCTTCATCGAGTTTGCCGTCGAAATTGACGGCAGCCGTACTTTCTTCGTCGCTATAGCCAAAAACGCCGACCGCATCCAGCCTCGCATCAGTCAGAAATCGAAGGAGCGTTTCGAATTCATCTTGAGTCTCGCCAGGAAAACCTACGATTACGTTTGACCGGATGCCGGCCAATGGGGCACTGGCGCGAATCGTCGCGAGTAACTCCAGGAAGCGATCAGCATCACCAAATCGCTGCATACGACGGAGAACAGATCCACTGGCGTGCTGAAACGAAAGGTCAAAATATGGAGCGACCTTCGAAGTGCCGGTCATCACCTCGACCAGGGATGGGCGCATCTCAGCTGGTTGTAGGTAGGCGATACGAATGCGCTCCAAGCCATCCACCTCTGCCAGCGCCGGCAGCAGGGATTCAAGCAGACGGATATCGCCCAAGTCTTTCCCGTAGGAAGTTGAATTCTCACTCACGAGCACGATCTCGCGCACGCCCTCACCAGCCAACCATCTGGCCTCTTCAATTATTTCGGTTGGCCTACGAGAAGAGAAAGCACCGCGGAAGGACGGAATCGCACAGAACGAGCACCGCCGATCGCAGCCGTTGGCGATCTTCACAGAAGCGATCGGGCCAGTTGTCAATCTGTGCCGAGGGGCTCCGGTGTAGGAACCGGCTCGGTCTATTGGCGAGATCGGGAGCAACAGACGTCGATCTCGAGGTGTGTGCGAAGCAATTTTTTCACCTTCGAGAATACGAGTGAGGCGATTTGAAATATCTGCATAATCATCAAAGCCAAGAATCGCATCGGCCTCTGGAAGCGCGGTGGCCAACTCGGCGCCATAACGCTCGGCCATGCACCCAACTGCGACGACTGCCCGGGTCAGCCCACCATCTTTCAACGATGCCGCCTCGAGAAGCGCATCCACCGAGTCCTTCTTTGCGCTCTCGATAAAACCGCAGGTGTTTACGAGCGCGATCTCCGCCTCTTTGGCATCGTCAACCAGTTGCCAGCCATCGGCGGCCAGGCGAGCGGCAATCTCTTCGGAGTCGACCTCATTGCGGGCACAGCCGAGGGTTACTAGGGCGACTTTTCTCACTAACCCAGCCTATCTTGCTTAGCTAACCGACAGTTGGGCTCCCTGGTCCAAAAGCGAGGTGAACCACTTGTCCGTCGCCACCTGGGGCGCCAAGACTTTTTCCATTCACCGTGAGTTCGACACCACCGGCATTTCCGATAGTCAGATAGATCTGTTGCGAGTCGGAAAATGTTCTGCTCTCGCCACGATGGAGCATCGAAGAGAATAGTTGGGTTCCACTCGAATTCGTGACGGCCATCCATGAACTCCCAGTGCTGCTTGTGACCGTTACAGAAACCGAATTCGATTTTTCGGCAACCGCTCCAGCGGATGGGTCTGCACTTGTAGATGGAGTAGGTGGTTGCGAAACGACTGCCTCTGGAATTGATGTCGAAGGTTTTGGAGTAGTCGCTCCATGAAGACTTGGAACCACAGCCCAAACTAAAGCTGCAACGGCAACCGCACCAGCGAGTGCGCTCAATTTGCGCCACAGTTGGGCACTTGCACCTGGGTGCGCTTCGGAGAAATTCTTACTTGACTCCTCCAGCGACTCAATGACTGGTGCGTGCTCAGCGTCGAATTCTGCGATCAGCTCGTTTGGATCAACACCGATCAACGTAGCGATAATTCGCAGGTGTCCGCGAGCGTATACATTCCCACCGCACGCCGAAAAGTCATCTCGCTCTATACCCGATAGCAGGACCTGGCGAAGCCGAGTCTTTTCGGATAACTCGCCAAGGCTCATGTTGGCGTTCTCTCTCGCGATCCGAACGATCGAACCTACACTCACGTAACACCTCCCAAAGTATGAACGGTAGGTGTTGAAGGCACTCTCTTACAACTTAGTAAGGGGCTTTAGCCCTCAAACGAGGGACATCCCACGCTCTGATCAGCCTCTCAGCGTCGCAACCACTCCGGCTAGTTCCTCCGGCTTGACCAGGACATCACGAGCCTTGGAGCCTTCTGAAGGGCCAACAATGCCTCGACTCTCCATTAGATCCATCAATCGCCCAGCCTTGGCAAAACCCACTCTAAGTTTCCGTTGCAGCATCGATGTGGAGCCGAACTGAGTAGAGACGACAAGTTCGGCTGCTTGAAGTAGGAGATCCAAATCGTCACCAATGTCAGAAGGCACGACGCCTCGTAGCAGCCTGGTTTCAGCGACATCCTCGCGATAGGTCGGCGACATCTGAGCTTTCGCATGATTGACAACCGCTTCTATCTCGCGCTCCGAAACATAAGCTCCTTGAATCCGCACTGCCTTGCTGGCCCCCATCGGGAGGAAGAGTCCGTCGCCTTGACCAACGAGTTTCTCTGCTCCCGCCTGGTCGAGAATGACTCGACTGTCTGCAAGGCTACTGGTCGCGAAGGAGAGTCGTGAAGGCACATTCGCCTTAATCAGACCTGTGACGACATCAACGCTCGGACGCTGCGTTGCAATGACCAAGTGGATGCCCGCCGCACGAGCCAATTGAGTGATCCGCACAATAGAATCTTCAACATCCTTCGGAGCTACCATCATCAGATCGGCCAACTCATCAACGACTATGAGAAGGTAGGGATAAGGTCGTAACTTTCGTTCGCTACCAAGAGGAGCGGTTGTTTTACCGCTTCGAACCGCACGATTGAAATCATCGATATGACGGAAACCGAACTGATGCAAGTCGTCGTATCGCATATCCATTTCGCGCACCACCCACTGGAGCGCCTCTGCTGCCTTCTTCGGGCTGGTGATAATCGGAGTGATTAGATGCGGAACTCCTTCATACGATGTTAACTCGACTCGTTTTGGATCAATCAGAACTAGTCGTACTTCGTCAGGGGTGGCTCTCATCAAGATCGATACCACGAGCGAGTTGATGCAACTAGATTTTCCTGAGCCCGTTGCGCCCGCGACAAGAAGATGCGGCATCTTGGCCAAGTTCGCGCAAACAAAGCCTCCTTCTACGTCTTTCCCCAGTGCTACCACCATCGAATGGTGATCATTCCCGGCCACCGGCGAACGGAGGACATCCCCAAGCGAAACGATCTCACGGTCAGTGTTGGGGATTTCAATACCCACCGCCGACTTGCCTGGAATCGGGCTGAGAATTCGAACGTCGCCACTAGCTACCGCGTATGAAATATTCTTTGCCAGAGCCGTAATGCGTTCGACCTTAACCGCATTCCCTAGCTCAACCTCATAACGCGTGACAGTTGGTCCACGGGTGAACCCGGTGACTTCTGCATCGATATCGAACTGTCTAAAGACTTCGCGTAGCGATTCGACCAGAACTTCATTCGCTTTCGTCTTGGCCTTGCTTGCGGGTGCGGTGCGTAGCAGGTCCATCGAAGGCAAGATGTAAGGAGCGTCATTATTTAGTAGCAACTGCTCGGGGCGTCGGTTCACGTGACCGACGGTCGGCAATGGCTGAAAACCAACCGGTGCCACCTCTTCAGGGCCATGCTCGACCTCGACCACCGGCTCTGGAGGTGGAATTGGCGCAATGATCACAGGAGTTTCGAAAGGTTCACTCTCCGAGATTTCGAATTCTGCCTCTTCAATACTCCGCCTGCTCAGAATTCGTTGGGCAATCGGGGCCCAAATTGCCTTACCGCGACTTGGAATCGCATTGACAGGAGTAGCGGTGATTACCAGCAGGCCAAAGAGAACGAGCAAGAGCAGAATGGGAGCAGCTAGCCACGCAGTAAGCAACTTTGTAAGCGGCGCAGCCACGACGTAACCAATCCAGCCACCTGCATCACGCATGGCACCTGCACCATCATGTGAGGACGAGGGTGTGCCGGCCAAGACATGTAAGAAACCACTCACGCCAATAAGCACTGAGGTCGAACCAATGAGTATCCGCCCAGTCGCCGCGGATTCATCCGGTCTGCGCAGAATTCTGATCGCAAAGAGAAGCAGAACAATCGGCGCAAAGAATGCAAGCTTTCCAATTCCGCCACTAACGACGGCAACGACGGCGCGGCCCAGAACATTATCAAGTTTCCACCAGACACCTGAGCCAACGATGATGGCCAGGGCGATAAGCGATAAGCCCAATCCATCGCGCCTATGCACCGGATCTAGTTCACGAGCACTTTGTCCAATGAGTCGGGCAGCCCATCCTGTGGAGTGTGCGATTGCCAGCCAGACTCTTCTGAGCGCGCGCGCCAGAAACTGAAGGAGAGCGGCTACATTGCTCTTCTTCTTTCGAGGGCGCGCAGAAACGCTGGACCTTTTGGCCACAATCTAAGATTATGTCGTTCGCCGAACCCGCCTGAGTAGGCGCGCCGCTAAACCTCTACAACAAGTGGAAGAATCATCGGGCGACGGCGATGTGCGCTATTTACCCACTGGCCAACCGTACGTCTGACGATCTGCGCCAACTGATGAGTATCTGTGATGCCATCAGCGACTGCGCTTGCCAAGTCTCGAATGACTCGCTCTTTTACTTCGTCGAAAACGCCTTCGTCTTCGGCAAAACCGCGGGCATGGATGTCAGGTCCGGCGACGATCCGACCGGTCGTCGAATCTATAGCCACGACAATCGATATAAATCCTTCTTCACCGAGAATGCGGCGGTCTTTCAAAGACGCTTCGGTTATATCGCCCACGCTAGTTCCATCTACATACACATAGCCACACGGAACGGCGCCGACGATCCGAGCTACGCCATCAAATAGATCTATGACCACTCCATCATCGGCGAGAACAATATTTTCAGTTGCAACTCCAGAGAGACGAGCCAATTCGGCATTAGCCCTCAGGTGTCGCCATTCTCCATGAATTGGCATCACATTCTTCGGCTGGACCAAGTTGTAGCAGTAAAGCAATTCGCCCGCACTCGCGTGCCCCGAAACGTGAACAAGGGCATTCTGTTTGTGAATGACGTTGGCGCCCCATCGAGTGAGACTATTTATCACGCGATATACCGAGTTCTCGTTGCCAGGTATCAGGGACGAAGCGAGAATTACGGTATCTCCTACGCCGACTCTGATTTGGTGATCGCCTGTTGCCATGCGTGATAACGCAGCCATCGGTTCGCCTTGGGAACCAGTTGAAATAAGCACAATCTTGTTCTCGGCGTAATCATCTAATTGCTTAGGATCAATCATCAGATTATTGGGGATATCCAAGTAGCCCAGATCGTGTGCGACTTTCATATTCCGTACCATCGACCGGCCAATAAAAGCAACCTTTCGATCGTGCCGCACGGCAGCGTCGATGATTTGCTGAACACGATGCACATGCGAGGCAAAGCAAGCCACGATCACTCGACGCTTGGCGCCAGCAAAAACTTGGTCGAGAACGGGAGCAATCTCACGCTCGCCGGTGGTGAAACCTGGAACCTCGGCATTTGTAGAGTCGACCATGAATAGATCAACACCGGCAGAGCCAAGTCGTGCAAAAGCCGGTAGATCGGTTAAGCGCCCATCTAGCGGCAACTGATCCATTTTGAAATCGCCGGTGTGCAGCACCACTCCAGCAGTGGTCTTAATCGCTAGGGCGAGGCCATCGGGAATCGAGTGGTTTACAGCGATGAATTCGACCTCAAAAGGTCCGAATTTCTCGGTCTGACCCTCGTGCACTTCAAAGGTGTACGGCACGATCCGGTGTTCTTTGAGTTTCGCCTCGATCAGAGCCAATGTGAGCCTGGATCCAACCAGAGCGATGTCGGACTTCTCGCGAAGAAGGTAAGGCACTGCGCCCATGTGGTCTTCGTGTGCGTGCGTAAGCAGAATCGCGACGACATCATCGAGACGATCACGGATTGGAGAGAAGTCTGGAAGAACTAAATCGATGCCGGGTTGACTCTCCTCAGGGAAGAGAACACCAACATCAACTATCAGAAGCTTCCCATTGCATTCAAAGACGGTCATATTGCGGCCGACCTCACCAAGCCCACCAAGGGCCATGATTCTTAGTGCGCCGGCTCGGAGCGGTGGTGGGGTTGGCAGTTCCGGATGCGGGAAACTCATGGTTTGAGCGTAACTCCACCGGCAACTAGATCAAGCCTAAGTTGTTCGATCTGCGCAATGGTGGCATCGACTAGAGGTAGGCGAGTATTACCACCGGGCAAACCCATGAGATTGAGCGATGCCTTCGTCAGGATTGCGCCCTGCGTTCTAAAAGTCCCGGTAAAGACTGGGAGCAGTCTCTGATGTATTGCGGTTGCACCTTCAAAATCACCCGCGAACCAAGCATCGAGCATCGCCTTCAATTCGCTTCCGACGACGTGGCCGCAGACGCTGACAAAACCGACTGCGCCAATCGAGAGCAGGGGAAGGTTATTCATGTCATCACCCGAGTAGACCGGTAGACCAGTTCGCTTTATCACCCAGGAAGTTGCCCCAAAATCACCTTTGGCATCTTTCAACGCAACGATCCGAGGATGTTCAGCGAGGCGAACGATGGTCTCAGTCTCGATCTGTGCGCCGGTACGCGCGGGAATGTCGTACATCAGAATCGGAAGATCGGTTGCGTCCGCCATCGCTCGGAAGTGCGCCTCGATCCCAGCCTGTGGCGGCCGATTGTAATAGGGCGTGACGACCATCAAGGCGTGAGCGCCAGCTTTTGCGTGGCGCTTGGCGAGTTCTACCGAGTGCGCGGTTTCATTATTGCCAGCACCCGCCACAATCGTCGCCCGATGGCCTACTGCTCCAAGAACAACTTTGATTACTTCGTCTTTCTCGGCGTCGGTCGTGGTTGGTGCTTCGCCTGTCGTGCCATTGACCACGATCCCATCATGTCCGTGATCGACAAGGTGAACAGCGAGCCTGGCAACGGCATCAAAATCGATAGAAGTGTCCGCCTTAAATGGTGTGACCATTGCGGTGAGCAGGCGACCGAATGGGGCGGCTATCTGAGACATAGTCCAAGGCTACCCCCTGTACCCACAACACCACTTTCCTATGGGGCGACCCGACCGCCGGATTGGAAAGCCTCATATGTCAGGGGCATGAGGCGGGCCCAGTGTTCCTCCATCAATTCGGCGACCATCTCGATTTCCCGTTGCGGATATGAAGGGAAGTGCGAACCCTCTCTGTGTGTGCGAAGCGAGAGGAAGTTCATAAGTGCTCGAGCATTCATCGTGACATACATAGATGAGTAGAGCCCCACCGGTAGCACCGCACGCGACACTTCTCGTGCTACGCCAGCATCAAGCATCCGTTGATATGCCGCGTAAGAGGCCAAGTAAGACTCCGTCATCGCCGCAACCATGATCTCGTACTGTTCTGGTGTTCCGTCAATAAATTCATATGAGCCGGTTTTCCCCACTTGAACAAGCTTGCGCTCTCGATTCGGAATGTAGAAAACCGGTTGCAACTCCCGATAACGGCCACTCTCTTCGTTATACGAAGCAATGCGATGGCGCATGAATTCGCGGAAGACAAAGATGGGAGCGCTAACGAAGAAGGTCATCGAGGTGTGTTCGAAGGGCGAGCCGTGACGTTCGCGCGCCAAGTAACGAATCAGACCGCGTGACCGCTCGGCATCGCCGCCGACATCTTCCAGCGACCCCTCCCCCGCAGTCGAGACTCGGGCAGCCCAAACTACATCGGCATCGCTGGCGCTGGCTTTGACCAATTCGACGGTCATGTCGGATCTGAATTTAACTTCGTCGCTCACGATTACCGAGCCTATCCTCGGCTATGGCAGCATCAGGGGAATGACGCGCCTGCCCGAGAGCGACCGGAAGCGAATCCGTCGCGATGGACTGAGCTTGGCCCTTACGGTTGGCAGCTACGGAACCGCCTTTGGTGCGGCGGCGATCGCGAGCGGACTCAATGTCTGGCAGACGACGGCACTCTCGCTTCTAACCTTCTCTGGGGCATCACAATTCGCCTTAGCCGGAATCATTGGAAGTGGTGGCACCGCGATTACGGCAATCGCGACCTCAGTCCTGCTTGGCAGCCGAAATGCGCTCTATGGATTGCGCCTTGCACCGGTGCTAAAACTCAAGGGAAGGAAGAGGTTTCTCGGTTCGCAATTGGTGATTGATGAATCGACCGCAGTGAGCATCGCCCAAGAGCGCCACGGCGAAGAGGGAATGAAGTATGGATTCTGGATAACCGGCCTCGGTGTCTATCTCTTCTGGAATCTCTTCACCCTCCTTGGAGCGTTGGGCGCGCGGGCCTTGGGCGACCCAGCCGCGTTGGGGCTCGACGCTGCGGTCCCCGCCGCCTTCTTGGCTCTGCTCTGGCCAAGGCTCACTGGCCGGGCGCCCTGGTCGGTAGCCATCGCGACGATCATGCTCGTCCTAGTTCTCGTTCCAATCGCACCAGCCGGCGTGCCAGTGATTGCGAGCGCTCTGATCGCTTTGATATTCGGCTGGAAGGCAGGGCGCTCATGATTACTTCAACCGCAATCTGGGTGGCGGTTATCGTCAGCAGCGCAGGTTGCTATGCCCTCAAATTGACCGGCATGTCCATGCCGCAGTCGTGGCTTGCGGCACCTCGCGTGCAACGGATTGCCGGACTCTTACCCGTAGCGCTCTTGACCGCTCTAGTCGTAGTTCAGTCAGTGACAACGCACCACGCTCTCATCCTCGACGCCCGCACTGCTGGCCTTGCAGTCGCGATCGCTCTGCTGATGGCACGTGCCTCATTTCCCGTCGTAGTGATCAGTGCGGCCCTAGCATCCGCATTGATCCATCGTCTCTAAGCCCATCGCCTGCTCACAATCAATGCAGCACCAATCGAGCCTGCGTGGGCAGACCGCAGAACGGTTGGTCCCAGGACTGCAATGTGAGCCCCCGCCACTTTAAAAAGTTCGAGTTCGCTCTCATCGATGCCACCCTCAGGTCCTACGACAAGTAGTACTTCACCCATGCTCGGTATGGAGATTCCGCGAATCGGTTCTTCGCCACTTTCGTGTAACACGATCGCGCAATCCGCGGCAGCGATTCGAGCAACGAGGTCTCGGGTTGAGTGCAGAGGGCCAATCTTTGGAATGACAATGCGGCGCGATTGTTTGCACGCCTCGCGTGCAACGCTCGTCCAACGCGCGATGGACTTGATTTCTTTCTCGGCATCCCACTTCGCGACGGAACGAAGTGCGCTCCATGGCAGGATCTCGTCGACGCCCACTTCGGTTAGTAGTTCTACTGCGATGCTTGAACTATCGCCCTTTGCCAGAGCCTGGGCGACCGCAACTTTGAGCGCAGGCGACGGCAGCAAAATTCGCGATTCAACTCGGATCTCGACGCGTTCTCTGGCGACCGCAGTCACGACACCTTCGACGCACTCGCTCACCCCGTCCGAGACCCGAATCCGCTCGCCCACCCGAAGCCGCATTACAGACGCAGCGTGGCGAGCCTCTTCACCGTTAAGTACCACAATCGACCCCGCGACGGAGTCGGCAAGAAAAAGCGACAGCATCAGCGAATAAAAGCGTCGCGGATTTTGGAAATCAGACCATGGTCAGTTGGCGCTTGAGATCCGTCAGGTCGCGTTTCATTTCTCACCTCGGCGAGTTTACGAAGAATCTCAACTTGCTCATCATCCAACTTGCTAGGAGTTTGGACTTCAATGTGGATGATCAGGTCGCCGCGACCAATGCCTCGAAGCTTGGTAATGCCGAGGTGGCGGAGTGGTAATTGGGCACCGCTCTGAGTACCGGGCTTGACGTCCACTTCCTGCGGGCCATCTAGGGTCTCCACGACCAGCGCCGTTCCGAGCGCGGCCGCCGTCATCGGAATTGCGACCGCGAGGTGGAGATTGTCTCCATCTCGCACAATCGACTCGTGTGGCAGTTGGATAATCTCGACATATAAATCACCAGCTGGGCCACCACCTGGGCCAACTTCGCCTTGGCCAGAGAGCTGTATGCGAGTGCCAGTCTCCACTCCGCCTGGAATCGCAACATCGATTGTTCGGCGAGTGCGTACGCGACCGTCGCCACCGCAATCGCCGCAGGGAGATGGGATGATTGTGCCATAGCCCTGACACGAGTTGCATGGACGACTAGTAAGAACCTGGCCAAGAAATGAGCGAGTTACTTGCTGAACTTCACCATGTCCCTTACAAATATCACACGTCTTAAAACTGGTGCCTGGTGCACTGCCCTTACCAGCGCAGACTAAGCAGAGAGTCGCAGTCTCAACCGAAAGTTGCTTGGTGACACCGAAGCAGGCTTGCGCCAAATCAATTTCTACGCGAATCAGGGCGTCTTGTCCACGACGACTACGTGGCCTTGGTCCGCGTGAGCCACCCCCACCAAAAAAAGCATCCATGATGTCGTTGAAGGCAAAACCGGTGCCCGATCCACCAAAGCCAACACCACCTTGGTCGTAACTTCGACGTTTCTGATCATCGCTCAAAACTTCGTAAGCCGACGTGACCAGCTTAAATCGTTCTTGAGTTTCTAAATCTGGATTCACATCTGGGTGCAATTCGCGGACAAGTTTGCGGTATGCCTTCTTGATCTCATCAGCGCTCGCATCGCGTGCCACGCCGAGAGTCTCATAGTGATCGTGCACTGGTCTGCTCACGCGCTATCCGTAAGAAAGGCACCGACATAAGCGGCAACAGCGCGCACCGCAGCTATCGAACCAGGGTAATCCATCCTGGTCGGGCCAAGAATGCCAAGTGTCGCCAATGGATCTCCGGCCCGGCCGTAGCCTGTTGCAATCAAACTTGTCGAGTGCAGGCCTAAATCCTGATGTTCGTGGCCAATGCGAACAGTCACGTTGTCGGCGGCTTCACCAAGTAAGCGAAGGAGTACAACTTGCTCTTCGAGCGCCTCAAGGACAGGACGGACGCTGGCCGTAAAATCGCCACCGAACTTTGCCAGGTTCGACGTCCCGGCGAGCACGATTCTCTCTTCGTTATGTTCTGCAGACATCTCAAGCAGCGTCGTGACTACCATCTGAACAACGGGCAGATCAATGGCGTCAAACGTGTCTGGGAGTGTACTTAGATGTGCTGGCACCTCGCTGAGCCGCGTGCCCGCGCAACTTGCATTTATATGGCTGCGCAATTCACTAAGGAGCCGTTCTGGGCAGATCTCTGGCATTTCTACCGATCGTTGTTCGACCCTTCCAGTATCTGTGATCAGCACGAACATGACCCGGGTTGGTGTCAGTGAGACGAGTTCAACGTGGCGAAGGGTTGAGCGAACTAACGACGGATACTGAACAACGGCAACGTTGTGAGTGAGTTGTGCCAGCAATCGCACCGTGCGACCAATCGCATCATCGAGGTCAACCGAGCCCTTGAGAAACGATTCAATTGCGCGACGCTCTGGCGGCGAGAGCGGTTTGACGCTAGCCAATCGATCGACGAAGAGGCGGTAACCCTTATCTGTTGGCACTCGGCCTGCGCTGGTGTGCGGTTGGGTGATGTAGCCACCCTCTTCGAGGCTGGCCATATCGTTCCGTATCGTGGCTGGAGAGACGCCCAAGTGATGACGCTCTGCCAAGGCTTTCGAGCCCACCGGTTCCTCGGTGGCGACGTAGTCTTCGACGATGGCGCGCAGAACCTCGAACCGCCGCTGCTCAACCATCACTACCCCCATCACGCTTGGCACTCTTGCGCGCCGAGTGCCAATCCTACGCTTCCAAGAGATCAGAGCGCGACCGTTAGGCTAGGCCAGCCATGATCAGCCACTTCATTCAACACATACTCGACCTCGTCGCAGCGGCGGGGCCGTTCGTCTATGTAATTGTCGCGATTGCCGCGATCACAGAGGGCGCAGCCTTCGTAGGACTCGTCTTCCCCTCGGAGACGACCCTCATCGTGGCCGGGGCGGCGACCGCAACTGGCCATCTCAAACTTTCGATCCTCATTCCGATTGCCGTCATCGGCGCAGTTGTCGGGGATAGCACCGGTTATGAAATTGGCCGAATTTTTGGTCCACGGCTACGGACCTCGAAATATGGCCAGAAGGTCAAGAAAGAACATTGGGACAAAGCCGATGCCTTCGTGCATAAACATGGCGCCTGGTCGGTATTCGCTGGTCGTTTCGTGGCGGTCTTCCGTTCGCTCGTCCCTGCCATCGCCGGGACTATGCAGATGAAGTACCCAAAATTCCTTCTCGGCAACGCCGCTGGTGCGATGATCTGGGCCCCCGCCGCCCTGATCGCGGGACGATTGGCCAGCGACAACCTCCCGAGAGTCGAGAAATATATCTCGCGCTTTGGCTATGGCTTTTTATCGATCATAACCGTTCTGGTGATCGCCCTCGTGTTCCGGCACCTAATTCGAAAACGTCAAGCCGAAAGCTGATTCCTCAGTCCTCATCGGTTGGCAGATCATCAATTAACGAACGGACTACCGCATCGGCCATTAGGCGACCTTTAAGGGTCAACACTGCTTGACCAGATTGGAAACTCGCCGCATCAAGGTACCCATCATCAAGGGCCTGTCGGGCGGCAACGAAAGGCAGCGAAGAAATCGGTAATCCGTTTCTAATCCGAATATTGAGCATGATCCGCTCCACCTCACGCTGTACCGTCGTCAACCTTTCACGATCTTGGATCGGAAGTTCGCCGGCTTCCAGCCGCTGGGCATACGCTGCTGGATGCTTCACATTCCACCATCTTTGATCGGCCAAATGTGAGTGGGCACCTGGACCGAAGCCCCACCAGTCGGCATCGCCCCAATATGCAAGATTATGTCGGCATTCACCGCCGGAACGAGCCCAATTACTAACCTCATACCAAGCAAGCCCAACCGCTTCAAATACCTCCGCTGCCATCAAGTATTTGTCCGCCGTTAAATCATCATCTGGCATGGCCACTTCACCACGCTGGACTTTTTTGGCGAACTTCGTTCCATCTTCGACGATCAACGAATAGGCGCTGATATGGTCGATCGGTAATTCCAGAGCTGCATCGATGCTCCGACGCCAATCCGCCATACTCTCGCTAGGGGTACCGTAAATAAGATCGACGCTAATGTGTTCGAAACCCGCATCCTTAGCCTCATGAACAGCGCAGACTAAACGCTCTGGAGAGTGCGTACGTTCGAGCATCGAAAGCACGTGCGGAACGGCGCTTTGCATACCAAAAGAAATTCGATTCACCCCAGACGCCCTCAGCTTGTCGAGTGACTCGCGAGTGACGCTCTCAGGGTTTGCCTCTGTCGTGATCTCAATGTCATCAAGAAGACCGAACTCTTGTTCGAGCAGCAGTAGAGTCGATTTGATGGCAGTGGGGGCAAGCAGGGTCGGAGTACCACCGCCGAAGAAAATCGTGGAGATTGGCCGGGGTCCAAGCTGCTTACTCGCCATCTTGATTTCAGTTGCTAGCGTTTCTGCATAGTTCGCTTGTGTAATGCTCGTGCCATCGCGACTCAACTCTTGAGCGGTATAGGTATTGAAATCACAGTAGCCACAGCGCGAGGCACAGAATGGCACGTGCACATAAACCGAGAAGGGAGCGCTCATTTCCGCCTCCTATTCCGCGTCAAGTACGCGGTGCGCCCACTCATGCCAAGAGCCAGGCAACTCCGCCGTATCTAGAACTTGCGGCACCAATTCCCTTGCACCGTTTCTGGCTCTAAATGCTTGGCCAATCGTGAAGCCATGCTCAGGTCTTCTCACGAGAGTGATCAAGTCATTGGCCGAAACATCGCCGCCCTCGATGACCCTAAGGTAGGTGCCCGGTCGAACCGCATCGGTGAAATCTTTGATCAAAGAGGGACGTTTCCAGAAACCGGCAAATACCCGACATGGAATTCGCGGCTGCGAAACCTCGAGCAAGGTCTGGCCAATCTGCCAACGCTCACCGATCACTGCTTCCGTCAGATCAATTCCGGAAGTGGTGAGATTCTCACCAAAGGAGCCAGGAGTTAGCGAAGATCCGATTTGCTCTTCCCACCAGTGCAGATCTTCGATCGAATATGCATAGACAGCTTTGTGGATACCGCCGTGAACCTTCGTATCGAGAACGTGATCGTCAACGACACCAGCTGGGGTTAGTTGAAGCGAGGTTACCGGGCGCTTATCGATTCCGGTGCGCCCAACGGATCCAGTCCAATCGCCTTCGTGAATAAACGCAGTCAAATTCACGCTAAGAAGGTGCGCACTCACTTTTTGGTCTGATCCTTTGCCGAATCAGTAGCAAGCGCTGCGATGAAAGCCTCCTGCGGGACTTCGACTCGTCCAACCATCTTCATCCGCTTCTTGCCCTCCTTCTGTTTCTCGAGGAGTTTGCGCTTGCGTGTGATATCGCCGCCGTAACACTTAGCGAGAACATCTTTGCGCATGGCTCGAATACTCTCACGGGCAATGATGCGGGCTCCGATTGCCGCTTGAATTGGAACCTCGAATTGCTGTCTGGGAATTAGTTCGCGAAGTTTCTGGGTCATCATGACCCCGTATGAGTAAGCCTTGTCGCGGTGGACGATGGCGCTGAAGGCGTCGACTGCCTCGCCTTGGAGAAGAATATCGACCTTGACCAATTGGCCTTCTTCTTCACCGATGGGTTCGTAATCTAAAGAGGCGTAGCCGCGGGTGCGTGACTTGAGTTGATCGAAAAAATCAAAAACAATTTCGGCAAGAGGAAGGGTGTATCGAAGTTCAACGCGTTCTTCAGAGAGATACTCCATGCCAAGTAGTGCCCCCCGCCGACTCTGACAGAGCTCCATGATGGCGCCGATGAATTCGCTGGGCGCCAGAATCGTGGCTCGTACAACAGGTTCATATACAGCGGCGATTTTCCCGTTTGGGAATTCGCTCGGGTTCGTGACAATCGATTCCTTGCCATCGTCCATGACCACACGGTAGACAACGTTTGGGGCGGTTGAGATTAGATTGAGCTTGGATTCGCGTTCAAGCCGTTCCCGCACGATTTCCAGGTGGAGCAATCCCAAGAACCCGCAGCGAAAACCGAAACCAAGCGCGGCTGAGGTCTCTGGTTCGTAGACGAGAGCAGCATCGTTAAGTTGCAGTTTGTCCAAGGCCTCACGCAGCGCTGGATAGTCCGCACCGTCGAGTGGGTATAGGCCGCTGAACACCATGGGTTTTGGATCTTTATACCCGCCGAGAGCCTCGGTTGCCGGACGCGCCACCGTCGTCACGGTATCCCCGACTCTAGATTGGCGAACATCTTTTACACCGGTGATCAGGTACCCAACCTCGCCGACGCCGAGCCCCTTGCTGACAACGGGTTCTGGAGAGATCACACCGACTTCGAGCAGTTCGTGTTTGACACCCGTTGAATACATAAGAATCTGATCGCGTTGCGAGAGGTGCCCGTCGAATACTCGAACATAAGTGACAACACCGCGATACGAGTCATAAACCGAGTCGAAGATCAAAGCACGGGCCGGAGCATCCGGGTTGCCCTTGGGCGCAGGAATCTGTCTGACGATTTGGTCGAGCAATTCTTCGACGCCCACGCCGGTCTTCCCCGAAACTCGAAAACAATCATCGGGCTCACAACCAATGAGGCGGGCCAACTCCTTGGCAAACTTATCGGGTTGGGCAGATGGCAGATCGATCTTATTTAGCACGGGAATAATCGTCAGATCGTTCTCCATCGCCAGATAGAGATTGGCCAGAGTCTGCGCCTCGATCCCCTGTGCTGCATCGACGAGGAGGACCGCACCTTCGCAGGCCGCCAACGACCGGGAGACTTCATAGGTGAAATCGACATGACCCGGGGTGTCGATCATGTTGAGGATGTACTCCCCGCCGTCGATGCCAGAGCGCCAAGGCAGGCGCACGGCTTGCGATTTGATCGTGATCCCACGCTCACGCTCGATGTCCATCCGGTCGAGATACTGCTCCCGGGCGTGGCGAGCATCTACGACGCCGGTGATACCGAGCATTCGATCGGCAAGAGTTGATTTGCCGTGATCGATGTGGGCGATGATGCAGAAGTTGCGGATCTGAGCCGGATCGGTTGAAGCCGGTTGGGGTGCAGTTTCTAACGGAATTGCTGGCATATACGCCCGCCTAGAGGCGCGTGTCGATTAAAGCGCTGCGGCGCGCTTGGCCATAGCCGACTTTTTGTTGGCGGCCTGGTTGGCGTGAATCACGCCTTTGGCGACAGCGACATCCAATTGACGTGAGGCCGATCGAAGTTCGGTGACCGTCTTGGCCTGGTCGCCGGCGGTGGCGGCATCGCGGAAACGACGAATGGCAGTCTTCAGTGAAGATCTGACGGCCTTGTTACGCAGGCGCGCCTTCTCGTTGGTGCCAATCCGTTTGATCTGCGACTTGATATTTGCCACTGCAACCCTCTTCAAAAAAATAGATTATTCAGACGATACCGTCGGGAGAGGGTACCAGCGCTCCCGGGTATCCCCCAACTCGTGCGTTCAAAGTAGGCGCTCCACCGCCATCTGGCCCCAGGCTGCCGCTCGCTCGCCTTCGCCAGAGCGGAGCGGCCCCTCCATATCCTCAACAATGAACCCCACTGGTGCGGCAGCGATGGTGTATCCACGACCGCGAAGTCGTCGCTCGATCTTGGGTGCCGCTCCACCCGAGAGAATTCGATCCAGCCGAGTGTCAAAGGCCGCAGCCATGGTGCCAGGCCTAGCCTTAGGTAGCTGATCCAGCCAGGCACTCAGGGTTGGACCCTCAGTGCCTGGTTCCAAGGCATGACCTGACCGACTTGCGCCGGTCTCCAGATCCTGTTGCCTTAACCAGACTCCGCGCTTCTTTCGCGATGCCATTCCGTGAAACTGCGTCGGGCCACCCACGAAAAACAGGTCCGCACTGGCGGTCTCTGCGCCGACCAGATCGGGGACTCTTATGCAAGAGACGTCTACGAGCGGGCTCGCACGCCGAGCACCTTCCCTATCGCCTCAGCGATTTGACGGGTATTACCGAAAAGACTCTCAAACACGATGAGAACGCGCATATCAACAACCCCTTGCTTGAACGGAGGCCGCAGAGTTAGTTCGCGAAAGAACTGTGAAGTTGGTTGCCAGCGAACCTTTCTGCCACCGAGGCTTGCCATAAATTATGGCAAAAATGTGATTCATCAACCGCTGGGCGGAGTTGCTGTTTTTCACACCGCTAAGGTGAAGAGTGCGTGTTGGTAATCCTTAATGGCCTGTAGCTACCGCAAGATGGGGCATGTCGAAATCGCCTAAGGGAGCCGGTCAATGACCACATCGGCCGCAGAGTTGGCAATATCCACCAGACGTCTGCGCAAGACCTATCGCAACCGCAAAGGTCTTCACGTCGCGGTGCAGGGACTGGATCTCGATGTTCCGGTCGGTGGCGTCCACGGATTTCTTGGGCCGAACGGCTCGGGCAAGACCACGACGATCCGGATGCTACTGGGGTTGATTCACGCCGACGCGGGCACGATGAGTATCTTCGGCCACGAGGTCCCCGAACGTCTGCCAGAGGTTGTGGATCGGGTCGGTGCGATCGTCGAGTCACCCAAGTTCTTCCCCTCGTTCAGCGGACGCAAGAACCTCCAACTGCTCACCGAGGCCATTGGCCGCCCGCGCGGCATCGTCGACCAGGTCTTGGAAGAGACCAGTTTGGGTGAGCGTGGCAAGGATAAGTACCGCACCTACTCCCTGGGTATGAAGCAGCGACTGGCCATCGCCGCCACACTGCTGAAGGAACCCGATCTGCTCATCTTCGACGAACCCACGAACGGCCTGGACCCGGCTGGCATCCGTGAGATCCGCAACACGATGCGGTCCCTCGGTGCGCAGGGCAAGACTGTCCTGGTCAGCAGCCACATCCTCAGCGAGATCGAACACGTGGCCGACACGGTCTCAATCATCGGCCATGGTCGGCTGCTGACCTCAGGTCGAGTAGCCGATGTGATCGGCAACCAGTCGGCCACATCCGTACGAGTCGGAGTCTCCGATCTCATTGCGGCACAACGCATCCTCACTGACGGCGGTCTTCTGGTTCGCGAGGACGGCGGACTGCTCCTCGTTGACGGCGCCACCGATGGGGCAGAGATCACCAAACGCCTCGCCGCCCACGATCTGTTCGTGAACGAACTGACGCCGGTGCGCGCAGACCTCGAGTCGGTGTTCCTACAGTTGACGGCCGGTGAAGGTCTCGAAACCTCGGACGATGCCCGATGATGCGGTTGACAAAGGTTGAGTTGCGGCGCCTGTTTTCGCGCCGACTCACCTCCATTGCCCTGTTCGGCGCCCTGGTCATCATTGGGCTGATGTTGTTTGCTGCTTTTCAGCAGGCCAAACCTCTCAGCGGTCCTGCACTGGCCTCCCAGCGGGCCCAGTTTGACCAGATGCACCAGGACTGGGTGGCCAACGGTTACCAGCACGTACAGGACTGTCTAAAGAGTCAGACTGAAGTCCAGAAGAGCGATCCCAAGGCCAACTTAAACTGCAATAACCTGGAACCCAAATGGGAGAATTGGGGCAAGCCTAAGGCGCATTTCCCGATCTTGATGCCCTCAGTCCTGCTCGGTGCGTCCTATCTGCTGGCTTTCATCGGCTTCCTCGTCGGTGCTGGTTTCGTGGCGGCTGAGTTCAGCAGTGGCTCGATGGGTAACTGGCTGACGTTCGAGCCAAGGCGGATGCGGGTCTATATCAGCAAACTGGTGGCCGCCGGCCTGGGCCTGGTTCCGGCCACGGTTGCCTTGCTCGGACTCCTGACAGCAGGCGTTTGGCTGATCGTCGGTCATTTCGGCTCTACTGCGGACACAACCGCCAAAGTATGGGGGGATCTCGGCCAGATGGCCGGTCGCTCGGTCGCACTAACCCTGGCCGCAGCCGTGGCTGGGGCGGCGATGGGTGTGCTGCTACGCCACACAGCGGCGGTGATCGGCATTGCTATGGGCTACCTGGTACTCGTGGAAGGCATCTTTGGTCGCACACTCCAAGCCGAACAACCGTGGCTGCTACGGCTCAACTTCGACGGCTGGCTGCAGCACGGAACCAAGTACTTCATCAACAGCTGCACCACCGACAGCCAGGGCGGCTACAGCTGTCGCGCCATCGAGAAGTTCCTCACGTTTGGTCACAGTTCGGTGTACCTGGGGCTTTTGGTCGTGTTCGTCGTTGGCCTTGGCGCGTTGGTATTCCGTCGGCGCGACATCAGTTGAACTGGGACGCGCCTCTCCGGCGTACCCTTGAGTTCTGCCCTGCTCGCCCGTCGCACCTTGTGACGGGCGAACGCGGACTCTGCTCACCGAGTCGGAACTGTGAAGTTGGTTACCAGCGAACCTTTTAACCGCCAAAGCTCGCCAGAATTCATTGCAGAAAATGCGGCTCATCAACCGCATGCTTGACCTTCTTTCGAGGGAGTGACCGTGAGTCGAGCCAATGCAGATACCCGAAGAGATGGACCAACCGCGGGCAGAACGATGTGGGAAACGTGGGGTGCGGCGAGCGCTTTTCTTATGATTCTTCTGGGTGCAGCAGGCGGCGCTCTCGAGAGAGCTCTGTCCCGGCCTTGGCCTACTGGGTCGGACCCCGCTTTCGCCGACTTCCTCACGCAGAATCGGGCGCCCATCCTCACCCAGAGCATTCTCTTTCTCTTCAGTTCCGCGGTATTGATCTGGTTTCTCGGGTACCTGCGCCATTACTTGTTAGGCGCCGAAGGCGCGCCCGGCACGTTGACTAATATCGTGTTTGGGGCTGGCCTGGTCTCAGTAGGTCTAAACATGATGGGCCAATGCGCGCAAATCGTCTTGACGCTGCCATCCCAATCCTCGGTAGCACCAGGCGTCGCGAGTGCGCTTGAGGACCTCGGCCTGACCACGTTGGCCGTAGCGAACCTACCTCTCGTGGTCATGTTTACCGCCCTAGCAATTCTCTCATTGCGTAAGCGGGCATTCCCGACCTGGCTCGGATGGATCGCCGTCTTTACGGCCATAACCTCCCTCCTTTCGGTTACCTCCTTGATTCCAGCCGACGGAGCGCTATCGCCACTCGGGTGGCTGACAAACCTCCTCCGCTTGGTCCCACTCGTCTGGTACATCCCGGCGGCTACGGCAATGATCAGAAAGTCGCGCCAAACTGCCTAACAATTCGCGTAACGTCGGTTACCGTTAAAGTCGCTTTGGATTCCGACGAGACAGAGTGAGGTCAGATGAGTTCTGTTACAGAGATTGAGCGTTACCGACGGGTCGGCTCAGAGTTCGTAGTCGCGGCTAGAGGCAGTTCAGCTCGTCAATCCAGAAACACTGATGGCAGCTGGAGCGCGACGATGATCGCCCACCATATGGCAGATGCAGATATGCACTTAGCGATCAGGATTCGTGAGGTTCTCGTCCACCAGAACCCGACTCTGGCCGTCTTTGCCGAAGAGATATATGCCGAAAAACTGGCCTATGACGAGCGCCCAATCGAACCGGCCCTCCTGCTGATCAAATCGATTCGCGAAGAGACCGCTGATCTACTTCAAGGGTTGACTGAAGAGGAGTGGTCGCGACGCGGCACTCGAGCCGATGGCGTGAGTTTTACCTTGAGTGAGATCGTCAAGAAGGCGACCGATCACGCCGAAGAACATATCGAGCAGATTAAGAACGCGCTCTAGCGATTGTCATAACGGCTCGCTCTAGAGCATAGATCGGATCGGATTCGCCGCCCTTTACCGCTCCATCAGCACGGGCGATTGCCTTGATCGCGATGGTGATTGAGGCTGCGTTCCAGCCTGTGAGTTGGCGCCGAGCCTTATCGATCTGCCAAGGCGCAAGTCCCAACTGTCCAGCTAATTCACCAGAGCGCGCAGTCCGTGACGCGGAACCAACTTTGGCTAGAGTGCGAATTCCCGATGCCAGGGCACTCGTGATCAGAACGGGATCGGTGCCGGTGTCAAGCGCCTGCCTTAACGTCGCTAGCGCCACTCCGATATTGCCATCGATGGCCGCGTCCGCAACTTTGAACCCAGTAGCTTCAACCCGACCTCCGTGATAGCGCTCCACTGCCGCGCTGTTGATCGGACCGGTTGTGTCGTTGATAAGTTGCGAAGCCGCACTTGCAAGTTCCCTGATGTCGCCACCAACCGCATCGACGAGGGCACGAATAGCTTCTGCATCGATTTTGCGACCATGACCGGCAAATTCGGCACGGACAAAGTCCATTTTCTCACCATCTTTTTTGATGGCATCACAAGCAATCTCTACGGGCTTGGCCTTCCTGACCGCTTCGAGTAACGCCTTGCCTTTCACAACGCCTTTGTGCAGGAGAATCAACGTGATGTTTTCATCGGGCGAGAGCAGGTAGTTCGTCACTTCACTTGCGCAATCGGCGCGAAGATCCTGAAGATCGCGAATGACCAGCACTCGTCGTTCGCCAAAAAGAGATGGCGAAAGCGCGTCACCGATGTCACCGATGTCAATCTCGGAGGCGTTAAGCGATTGGAGCGCAGCCAGTGGTTCGTTAGCCTGAATTTCAGCAAGGAGCCGCTCGATTGCCCGATCGGCAAGGAGTGGCTCTGGGCCGATCGCTAGGACCAAGTTTGGGATTGCATCGCTCGTCATCGCCGCCGAGCATCCCACGCCCGGTGGCCACGTGCCACTACGGACAACCCTCGGGCCCGTTGAGCAACCGCTATGGACCCTGATTTATCAGTCCTGGCGACAAAGACACCCAGCCGGTCCAGGGCGGCCAGAGTGCTCTCCGCCGGGTGACCGTACATATTCCCCTTGCCGACGCTGATCACGGCCACGCGTGGCTTCAAGGCAATCAGAAAATTGGGATCTTGATTGGCCGAGCCGTGGTGACAGACCTTGAGCACATCGACTCTTAGCTGGCCCCACTCAGCATGGTTTCGCCAGGTTTCCAATAGCACGGCTTGAGCAGGGGCCTCCAAATCGCCGCCGAGGAAGAGGCGAAGCGATCGTCCGCCAACGCTCGATTTTGTAACTAGCGTGGCGATACTCGCGTTGTTCGGTGAATCTTCGATGCCATTCGGCCAGAGGGTCTCGATTCGATAATCGCCGATCTGAACCCGAATCCCAGCGTGAACGTGAGTCACTGGAATTTTCTTCGCCCATTTTAAAATTCGACGGTACTCGCTACTTGGTTCATCGAGCGGAGTAATCCAAATGGCGCCGACGTTGCGGTGACGGAGTACTCCAGGTAGACCTTCAACGTGATCGGCATGATCGTGAGTGAGGATTACGAGTGGGACCATCTGAATGCCTAATTCGTCAAGACACTTTTCGATCAGACGAACGTCGGGCCCAGCGTCGATAACAATTGCACGATGTCGACCCAGATTTAGCAGTAGCCCATCGCCCTGCCCGACATCGCAAGCTAGCAACGTCCAATCTTTTGGTGGCCAGCCAGGATGGGCAAGACTCGGCAGAAGAAAGCTGAGCACCACAACTGCTGTAATCACGAAAATGCGACGGCTGAGTGTCACTTTCTTTGCGAGAAGAACAAGGATGACTGTGATCGTGGCAAGTAGGAGTACACCGAAGAAACTTTTTGGCCAAGCAACCGCAGCAAAGGGCAACTCGGCACTTCGATGCGCGATTCCACTTATGACCATCGTAGGAATCGCTGCGAGGAGTGCAGTAAACGATGCGACGGTCATGTTGAATTGCGACACTAAGGCGCTGCCCAAGCCAAGAATTGTGGCTGGGGCAACGAGTGGTCCGGCAAGAGCATTTGCTACCACCGCGATAACGCTTACCTGGCCGCTGAGTGCGACGATCAATGGTGCACACATCGCTTGTGCAGCAAGAGGAATGGCAATCGCCTGCGCCAGCCACCTCGGCATATGTCGTTCCAAGGCGCTGGACCAATTGGGTGCGAGTAGAAGTAACCCGGCGGTAGCAAATACCGACAGAGCAAAGCCGTAACTGATTGCCTGGGCCGGATCGATGAGTAAGAGAACGAAAATTGCGGTAGCAAGTGCGGGAATCGCAGATGCCTTAATCCCCAGCCCCGCAGCCACGAGTACGACACAGGCCATGGCAGCGGCACGTAGAACCGATGGCTGCGGTCTGACCACAATGACAAAGAGGGCGATTGCACCCATGGCAATGAGTGGCCGGAATCTTCTCGATATTCGGGTTCTTCGAAGTAACGATGCGACTAGGGCAGCGACAATCGCCAGGTTTGCGCCACTTACTGCAACTAGGTGGGTTAGACCCGTCGTGCGCATATCGTCTTTAAGCGCCGTCGATACCCGAGAAGTATCGCCGATAACGAGTCCTGGCAGGAGGCCTCGAGGATCGGGTGGAAGTGAATCGACGGAATGCGTAAGCCCTGCGCGGACTCGTCCGGCCCAACGTTCAAGCAAATTCGGGCCTGTGATCAGCCTAGGTGGCGCTCGAGCCCGCAACGTGGCTGCTACATCTGCCATCGTCGGTAAGAATAAGACTTCAACGGTAAGGCGAGTTCCAGGCAGCAGGCGCAGCCATTTTCGATCGGCAATCACTTGGACTGGGACTCGTGTCAAGTAACTGTGATCTGAGAGTTGGATTCGACTAAGTCTTGCATTTAGTGAAACTAACTCGGGCCTCAGCGACGACCCTGTCACTAACGCGGGGCGTGTGGTCGGATCACTTGTTATCGTCAGAGTTACGTTGGCGATCGCATGGCGAGCGGCGAGCGAGGTAACAACCTCATCGTGTCGTGAGATATATCGACTCAGGCTGATGACGAATCCAACACCGATCGTGAGCACCATAACGATCGCGGTGTATTTCGGTAGCAGATTTCTACTGCTGGCGATCAACAGTGAGGTACTGATGAAAACCAAAAAGGCAATCGTCAATGCTCGAGGAAAGTTTCCAGCAATCGAGCCAAACCAGAGCCCACCTGATGCGAGCAGTAGCCGCAGATCTATTACGTTCGTACTAGCGGGCGCAGATCCGCGAATTTTGCATCACCCACACCAGATACCTGCCGCAGATCTTCCACCGATTTAAAGCGCCCGTTCGCTTTGCGCCAAGCCACGATTCGTGCGGCGAGCACTGGACCGATACCTGGCAGGGCATCTAGCTCTTGGGCGCTGGCATTATTTAGATTTACTTTGCCCACTCGAGAGACTGAGCCACTCGATGATGAGTTGGCATCCGTGCCGACCACGATCTGCTCTCCGTCCTCAAGCCGTTGGGCTTGATTGATCGTCGTCATATCGGTTCCTGGCAGGGCACCACCCGCTGCCGTTAAAGCGTCAATCGCACGAGATCCCGTCGGCAAGGTGTAAACGCCTGGATGTTTGACGCGGCCGCCAACATCGACGACAACATCGCTCTGAGCTTGGGTGCCTTCTGGCTGGGCTAGATCGGTCGGCATCTGCTCAGAAATCGTCGGCCTTGGGTCGGCTACTTGAGTTTCCCTGACCCGCGAATGCCAGAACAACCAGAGCGATGCGACAACTGCCAAAATTAAAAGCAATGCGAGCGGCCTTAGGTGGGTGCGGTCGAATCTGATCGCCGCAAAGATCCTGCGTAGTCGGGGTTTATCTGATGGTGGAAAATCGTCGTCGATCAAAGCCTTGCGCTCAGCGAAGGCAATATCTGATGGCCAGGGATCAGTCGACATGCGGGGAGGGTAAGCGGAACCGAACTCTCTTGGGATAGATCGTTCCCCGTTTGGTGGGTCGGCAGTCGCGTGGAGTGACTCTGTGGATCGTGGTGGGTCGTGGTGGGTCGTGGTTTTTCGCAGCTATTCCGCCGAGCGGTGGCTTCGCTCACCCCGAGCGGTGGCTTCGCTCACCCCGAGCGGTGGCTCCGCTCATGCCCAGCGGTGGCGTTGCTCATGCCCAGCGGTGGCGTTGCTCATGCCAAGCGCTTGGGCGTGAACTTCTTTATTGATCACCCCATACTCATAAAGGCGAATTGCAGTTACCGGCGGATATGGAGCACTTAGCAAAAGAATAGTTCAGCACCTCAACGATGAAGAATGTGAGGCTGTTAACCTTGATCGCGTCGGTGGGTAAGAATCTGGTTTGGTGCTGATCAATCTTCAAGGTTACGGACAGGTTATTAACGCAATCCTGAGCGTTGTTGATCGACAAGTGGGGCTTGACGCGGTCGTGAACTCAGGTGCCATCCCAGCACCGAGTTTCCTCCGGCATCGCAACATTCCACGAAAACATGCCCGCCACCTATAACGTGTTTCAGGTCGCTCGGGGTGAGCGGAGCCACCGCTCGGCATGAGCGGAGCCACCGCTCGGGGTGAGCGGAGCCACCGCTCGGCATGAGCGGAGCCACCGCTCGGCATGAGCGGAGCCACCGCTCGGCGGAATGGGCGGAATGGGAAGTCAGATGCGAGGGGCCACGATGACGGCGAGCGTGCCGAGGCCTGCGTGCGCCCCAATTACTGCACCTAACTCGCTCATGACCACTTCGCCAATTTGGTGGATACTCTTCTGCAGGCGAGCAGCAACTTCATCGGCAATATCCGGTGCACCAAGGTGATGGACCGCGATATCAACGGTCCCCTTCTGTGCGCATTGGGCAGCCAGCTCTTCAACACGCGCCAGCGCGCGAGCCTTGGTGCGCACTTTTTCTAGAGCCACGATTTCACCGTTCTCCACGGAGAGAATTGGCAGCACGTTTAGCGCATTTGCAAGCAAGGCCGCCCCACGACCAACACGTCCGCTTCTTCGTAATTGCTCGAGATTCGGCGTAGTAAAAAATGAGCGCGTTGCGGCTGCGCGTAATCGTGCAACCTCGGCGACTTCATCAATCGGAGCGCCTTCATCTGCGGCAAGAGCAGCTGAAATGGCGGCAAATCCAAGGCCCATCGCGACAGATCGTGAATCGACCACGCGCACCGGGATCGGAGATTGCGCCGCTGCCAGGACCGCTGACTCATAAGTGCCTGATAGTGAACTTGATAAATGAATGCTTAGGATTCCTTCGAAACCAAGTTCAGCACGCTTGCGATACACATCTAGAAAAGTCTCGGGACTGGGCTGTGAGGTGGTGGCAATCGCACCTGAACGCAATGCAGCAAGCACTACTTCAGCACCTTCGCCGCCTTCTGGATATGACTCTCCACCGATCATTACCTGCAACGGCACGACGGTAATATCCAGCTCAAGTGCGCGCTCAGTCGGCAAATACGCAGTTGAGTCAGTAACAATGTCTATGGCACGAATCGGCATTGCGCTCCTTAGGCCGGAACGATATTTACGAGTTTAGGTGGTCGGACTATTACCGTGCGAATTGGGACGCCATCAAGTGCTTTCTGCACCTCAGGGTTGGCCAATGCAAGCGCATGGAGGTCTGCCTCCGAAATATTGGGAGAAACCTCAATGCGATCAAGGATTTTGCCCCTTACCTGGATGATGCAAGTCACAGATTCCTCGACTAGCAACAACTCATCAACTGGCGGCCAACCAGCAAGAGCGACGGTTGGCTCGTGACCAAGTCGCGACCACATCTCTTCTGCCGTGTAAGGGGTGATCAATGAGAGCATGATCGCGACCGCCTCGGCCGCCTCACGGACCGCAGGATCACTCGGTCCGGCGCCTGAATCAATTGCCTTGCGAGTGGCGTTGACCAACTCCATGATGCGGGCCACTGCGACGTTAAATCGAAATGATTCGATCGCGGTCGCAGCCTCGTGGAGCGCGCGATGCGTTGCCTTGCGAAGTGAGAGTTCTCCGCGCGTGACATCGACACCAACTTCGCTCGTGACATCACCTGACAGCCGCCAAGCCCGTGCCAAAAATCGGGCAGAGCCCGTTGGCGATACATCAGCCCAATCGACATCGTCCTCAGGAGGACCCGAGAAAACCATGCTGAGTCGAATTGCATCGACGCCATGAACTGCTAATTCATCAGTCAGCCGTACGAGATTGCCACGCGACTTGCTCATCGCGGAGCCATCCATCAAGACCATGCCTTGGTTGAGTAATCGCGTAAATGGCTCAGTGAAGCCCAACATCCCCAAGTCGTAGAGCACCTTTGTGAAGAATCGACTGTAGAGAAGATGAAGAATTGCATGCGTCACGCCACCGACATATTGATCAACTGGCAGCCAGGTGTCAACGGCCTCTCGGTCGAATGGCACATCGTCGCGGTTAGTGCTGGTGAAGCGGAGGAAATACCAGGATGAGTCAACGAATGTGTCCATCGTGTCGCTATCTCGTTTTGCCGGACCTCCACACTTCGGACAGGCAACATTGATCCAGTCGGTGGCCGCGCCTAGAGGCGAAGTCCCCTTCGGCATTAGATCTAACCCGGCAGCGCTAGGCAACTTTACGGGCAACTGATCCTCAGGAACCGCTACTTCACCGCAATTAGGGCAATGAATGATCGGGATCGGAGTGCCCCAATAGCGCTGGCGCGAGATCAACCAATCACGTAGTCGATAGTTGACGGCGGCTGCGCCATGCTTCTTCGCAGCCAATTCCTCGATGATCGCAGGAATCGCTTCAGTCTTGGTCAAACCATTTAAAGAGCCAGAGTTGATGAGTACGCCATCCCCAGGTGTCGCAATTCCACTCTGGGCCGGGTCGATTTCATCGGTCTGCACAACAACACGCACTGGCAAATTCATAGCGCGGGCAAAATCCAGGTCGCGTTGGTCGTGCGCGGGCACGGCCATGATTGCCCCGTGGCCATAGTCGGCGAGGACGTAATCACTAGCCCAAATCTGAAGTCGTTCGCCATTAACCGGGTTGATGGCATAACGCTCTAGGAAAACACCAGTCTTTGGGCGATCAGTTGAAAGGCGATCGACATCGCTTGTCTGTCTCACCTGTGCAAGGTACTTCTCGAAAGCAGCGAGTGCAGGAGACGTTGCGGCCAATTCGCTAGCCAAATCGCTATCAACGGCAACGACGAAGAAGGTCGCACCGTAAAGAGTGTCTGGTCGCGTGGTGTAAATAGTGACTGGCTCGTCCCGACCTTCGATTTCGAAGACCACATCTGCGCCGCTAGATCGACCGATCCAGTTACGCTGCATCATGAGTACTTTCTCTGGCCAAGCGCCCGAGAGGGTTTCCATGTCATCAAGTAGTCGATCTGCGTAATCGGTAATTCGCAAATACCACTGCGTCAACTTCTTTTTGGTTACCGGCGTATCACAGCGTTCACAGAGTCCGCCAATTACCTGCTCATTCGCAAGTACCGTCTGGTCCTTGGGACACCAGTTGACGTTGGAGGCCTTTCGGTAAGCAAGCCCATGCTCGAACATCTTAAGAAATAGCCACTGGTTCCACTTGTAGTACTCGGGGTCTGATGTGTGAAGAACGCGATCCCAATCAAACGAGCAGGCATACCTCCGCATTGACGCCTTCTGCGTCGCAATATTTTCATACGTCCATACGGATGGATCTTCACCGCGTTTGATCGCTGCGTTCTCGGCCGGTAGCCCAAAGGCATCCCACCCGATCGGGTGCATGACGTTAAAGCCACGCTGTACCCAGTACCGAGCGATGACATCGCCAAGTGCGTACGCCTCGGCATGACCCATGTGGAGGTCACCTGACGGGTAGGGGAACATGTCAAGGACATACTTCTTTGGGCGTGGATCATCAGGCCGCCCCGAACGGAAAGGGGCAAGTTCATCCCAGACAGGCAGCCATTTACGCTGGACGGCCTGGACGTCGTAGTTTTCGCGCTCGAAGCGCTGATTCTGGATACTCATCGGAGCTAAGGTTACCGGTTCACAGACTTCGGCTCGGCTACGCGATCATTCCGTTCTGCTCATGAATTGCTGGAACGAGGGAATTTAGAGTGCGAACCTCAGTGCCAATGCCATCGGGTCCTTCTCGGCCATCTCGATTCAGCCAGACTCCGTGTAATCCGGCGCTGGTTGCCGCGATGGCATCCCAATGTGGATCGTCTCCGACGTAAAGAACCTCGTGCGTAGGGCACCCAAGAGCGGACGAGAGTTCCAAAAAGGCACGAGGGTCAGGTTTGGGAGCAGAGAGAGTGCCGATGGCCAAGACCGCATCGAAGAAATCTAGGAAGCCGAGACTCGTTAGTTTGGCTTCTTGTTGTTCTTGCAGCCCGCTGGTGAGGACGGCCAATGGATACCCCAGGCCGCGTAAGTTCTCCAGAATTGGACGTACATCAGGAAATGCGGTCCACGATTTTGCATAGTGCCTCAGATATTCAACAAACAACTCGTCGAGTTCGTGGTCTGGCACTTCGACTTTGATCATCGCGAGGAGTTCTCGCACTCGCTCGCGTCGCTGTCCGGCAATTGTGAGTTCCCCAGCGATATACCGACCGAAATGGATTCGCTCTATGCGTTCCCACTCTTTTCCTAACTCAGGAACACTTTCGTTAGCCCAACCCTGCTGTTCCAACAACGCGACCAGTCCCGCAGATGCCGCACCGCGATGGTCAAGGATGGTGTCGTCCAAATCGAAACCTACGGCGCGAATCACCTAATGATCCTAAATCGGTTTCAGATTTGCGACGTTATCGGAGGGTGGGCTAGCGGCCCACGGGCAAGTGCTTCGAAAGTGGCGGCGACTCTCAGTACCCGTTCATCATCGAAACGCCGTCCCATGAATTGGATCCCAACTGGGAGGCCATCGTCGGTGATTCCACTGGGCACGCTCGTAGCCGGTTGTCCGGTGAGGTTCGCCACGGAATCCATGCCCCACCAATCCCCCTCGACTACTTCGCCGCTACGAGATGGCTCGGGCTGATTGACTGAGAAAGGCAGCACTTGCTCGCCAGGGGAGACAATGAGGTCAAAACGCTCCAGGAACGACCCCCAGGCGCGGGCGAATTCACTCCTTGCATATTGAGCATCCAGGTATTCACGGGCTGAAATTGCTTCCCCCATGCGGATGGTTCGGAGGCTGTCTGATCCAATCAGTTCGGGACGCTCAAGCAGTGAAGCCTCAGAGGCGAAACTTTCGGCGGCTGCAATCGTCCACCAGAGTGGCACCGGATCCTCTGTCACAGGGTGGGCATCTTCGAGCTCACAGCCGAGTTCGGCGAGACGATCGATCGCATTTCGAAACGCAGCGCGAACCACAGGGTCTACTCGAGCGAACCCGAAGTCCTCGCTCACTGCTATTCGTAGACCCTTGAGATCCTTAAGTGGAGAGGTAGCAGCGAGAGGATTAAATTGCGGATTCACAACTGTTGATGGGTCGGCCGAGTGAGGTCCGGCCATGACTTTAAACATCATCGCAAGATCGGAAACCGAACGCGCCATTGGGCCGAAGACCGACAGGGTCGGCCAACCCCGAAAACCCGGCTGGGTCGGCACTAAACCGAATGTTGGCTTATGTCCGGCGACCCCGCAGAAGACAGCAGGAATACGAATCGATCCGCCGCCATCGGTGCCAATCGCGATCGCGGCCATCCCCGTTGCGACGGCAACTGCAGAGCCACCGCTGGAACCACCCGGCGTCCGGTCGTGATCCCAAGGATTGCGGGTAAGACCATACATTGGAGAGTAGGTGTCGCCCCGGTAGCAGAATTCCGGGTTGTTAGTCTTGCCCACAACAATGGCACCAGCCGCAATCAGACGGCTCACGGCCACAGAATCCTCGCTCGGCACAAAGTCAGCCAACGCGCGAGAGCCATTAGTCGCGGGCGCTCCGGCGAGCCAGATGTGATCCTTGACGGCAAGAGATAGCCCGGCAAGTGGAAGGTGGTCGCCCGCTTCAATTCGCTCCTGGACTTGACGAGCAGATCGTCGTGCGCGCTCGGCGAGCACGACCGTAAAAGCGCTAAGTTCGCCATCGAGGGCTGCGATTCGATCAAGAGACATTTCGGTTAGCTCTACTGCGGAGATCTCACCGCTCTGCACCCGCGAGGCAATTTCCATCGCGGGCAACATCAGAATCTGATCGTTAGACATCACACCTCATTTATTTGCGAAATGACGAAATGAATCTACCGGATGTCCATTTTAAAAAGCGTTTTCCGACAAACTGACCGGTTAAGTCTCACACATCATCTGGATAGATGGGACAGAGCCAAGGCAGTAGCGTGCAAAGCGACAAGACCTGGTCAACAACAAATTGGGTTAGGAAATAACGATGCCGAGTCCGTGGCCATTCTCATAGCAAGGCCGAAGCGACGACTCTGGTTTGGCCTTGCATCCTTGACGCTCTGGGGACCCGGCTTGGTCGTGATGCTTGCCGACACCGATGCAGGCTCGCTCATCACCGCCTCCCAATCAGGGGCGCAATGGGGCTACCGGATGGTGCTGCCGCAAGTTCTCCTCATCCCCATTCTCTACGTCGTGCAAGAGATGACCGTGCGCCTTGGCATCATCACCGGCGAAGGACATGGCTCCCTCATTCGAAAACAGTTCGGGCGCAAGTGGGCACTGCTATCGGCCGGCACTCTCGTGCTCTCTGCCGTGGGCGCCCTAGTCACTGAGTTTGCCGGAATCGCGGGAGTTGGCGAATTGTTCGGCATTTCCCGCTGGGTGACGATACCCAGCGCCACCATTTTCCTCCTCGGCCTTGCCTTGACCGGAAGCTACTCGAGGGTCGAACGAGTGGGTCTGGCCATCGGCCTTGCTGAACTCGCCTTCATCCCGGCAATGCTTCTCGCCCACCCAAACGTCCGCGATATCGCCCACGGACTTGCCTCGATGCCACTGGGTGACAGTTCATATCTGTACCTGCTCGCAGCAAACATTGGCGCCGTGATCATGCCTTGGATGGTCTTCTACCAACAAGGCGCGGTCATCGACAAGAGACTCTCTGTTACCACGATCAGGCAAGCTCGAGCAGATACTGCAACAGGAGCCGTTCTCACCCAGGTCATCATGATTACGGTCGTGCTCGCTCTCGCTGCCACCGTAGGAGCGGTCGGTGGCCACGCGCCACTAGACACAGTCGGCCAGATCGCCAAGGCACTCACCCCTTTCGTGGGCGCAATAGGCGGAAAACTCCTATTTGGTCTCGGGATGCTGGGCGCTGCTCTAGTTGCCGCGATTGTCGCGTCTTTAGCCGGCGCGTGGGGCTTGGCCGAAGTCTTCGGCTGGAACCACAGCCTAAACGAACGGCCCAACCGTAAAAATGCGAAATTCTACCTGACTTACGCCCTCGCTCATATCCTGGGTGCGATCCTTGTTCTTAGAAGCAGCACAAATCTCGTCGGCCTAAGCGTGGACGTCGAGGTGATGAACGCACTTCTATTGCCCATCGTTCTCGGCTTCCTCCTTGCCCTTGAAGCCAAAGCTCTTCCGCCTCAATGGCGGATGCGCGGTTGGCACAAGTGCATAACCTGGTTCTTGTGCCTGCTAGTGATGGCGTTTGGTCTGTACATGATTCCATCAGCCCTCGGTCTGCACTAACGTTGTGCTCGTATCGCACCGACGTCGTAGTCAACCTACGACAGAATGTGAGTTCCTGATGAAAATAACCACACGCGCCGTAGCAACGATATTTCCGATCGCCGCTCTTGTCCTTACTGGCCTGGTGGCCCCGGCATTTGCCTCCGGCGGATTCAACCAATTCGGCTACAACTACGGGGCCCGAATATTCTCTGGTCCTGCGGACGGCGTCGATAAGAATCTCGACGGAAAAGTCTGGGGCGACCCGTCGTTTGCCAATGACCATCTGGTCATGAAGTGGAACGCTGCTTGGGATGCCTGCAATGCCAACGGTTACGATAACCCGGTTTACTGTGCAGGCGCATGGGACACCAACGAATGGAACGGGATGCTTCCCGGTGGCAGCCAGTGGACCGAGCACGTCAAAGTCATCTGGGTAGGTTCGGCTGGCGTCAGCAGTTCGTACTGGGTCGATGGAGGCTATTCGATATGGGGTAACTACGAAGTTATTTCCGACCAGGGTATGGCCCCCGGACACGTACGCTTCGTGGCGGCCTTTGCCACACCAAACGGCTTGGGATGAATTAAATATTTCGGCTCTAACACTAGTCATGGTGTGAAGCAAGGCTGAGAGGAATTGCAAAGTTCCCGGTCTCAGATAGGAGATCGGGAACTTTGCATGCTAAGACTGAGAAACGTTAGCGATCGATTATGACCTTTAAAGCTTTGGTCTCTGCTGCTCGCGAGAATGTGTCATATGCATCCATCATCTGGTCGAGCTTGAAGTGATGGCTCGCGAAGTTATCGACGTTGAGTTTCTTCTCTGCAACCAATTTCAACAACATGGGAAGCGTATTCGTATTCACTAGCCCCATCGTGATTGAGATATTGTGTATCCAGAGATCCTGCAGTCGTAAGGCAGCTGGTTTGCCGTGCACGCCAATATTTGCGACGTGTCCGCCAGGGCGCACGATTTGCGTTGTCATTTCAAAGGTTGTCGGCGTGCCGACCGCTTCGATCGCTACGTCCACGCCCATTCCGTCGGTGAGTGCCATAACCTGTTTGAGCCAATCTGGGTCACCAGAGTTGATACCGTCGCTCGCGCCGAATTTCTTGGCTTGCTCGATTCGATTTGCATCAAGGTCAATCGCGATGATCTTCGAAGGCCCATAAAGTGACGCAGTCGTAATGGCAGATAGTCCAACCGGCCCCGCACCTATCACGGCGACAATATCGCCAGGCTTCACCTTTCCGTACTGCACACCAATCTCGAAACCAGTGGGAAGAATATCGCTGAGCATCACGCCCTGTTGATTCGTCACACCTTTTGGCACCAGATAAACGGAGTTCTCCGAATAAGGAACGCGCACAAACTCCGCCTGCGTTCCATCAATTAGGTGGCCGAAAATCCAACCTATGCCCGACGCGCCTTCGTCGCCGAGGCAGTGCGCGTAGATCCCTTGCTTGCAGTATGCGCAGCGTCCACAGGACTTAATACAGGAGAGGATGACCTTGTCACCAACCTTGAGGGTGGTGACCGCGCTGCCAACTTCAGTGATGATGCCAACGCCTTCGTGCCCGAGAATTCGACCCGGTGTCACGGCGGGAACGTCTCCCTTAAGAATGTGCAGATCGCTTCCGCAAATCGTGGTCGTCTCGATTCGTACGATCACATCTGTCGGCTTCTGGATTACCGGGTTGGGAACGTCTTCCCATGCCTTCTTCCCTGGACCTTTGTATACGAGTGCCTTCATAACTTCATTCCTTTCATCAACTTCAAACCCCGCAGGGCGAGGTCGCATTTCTGAGCCTATTCCTCGAAACCTAGAGCCACCTGTGGAATGTGATGCGCGATATTGAGGCCAAACAGAGCCATTACCGCTAGGGTCGCGACACCTACGAAAGGGAGATCTCGTGTCTATCTGGCATCACCACCCAGGAGTCCGTTCTGGTGCGCGCTTGACCTTGGGAGAGCGCTCCGCCGACGTCATGCGCAACGGCATGGGCTCTTGGCCCTTTGTCTTTGGCGCGCTTGGCTTTCTGACAATTTGGATGATTTATAACGGCAGCCATGGCTTCGACCCGTACCCATTCATTCTGCTTAACTTGGTGCTCTCCTGCCTTGCCGCAATGCAGGGTGCGATCCTGCTGATCGCCGCCAAGCGCTCGGACACGATTGCAAGCGAATTGGCCAAGCACACCTTTGACATCGATCAAGAATCGCTAACAATCACGGTCCAAATCCACGACCTTGCCAAGCGGATCGATGCGCTGACGGAAATCATCCACTCGCATGTTGCCAGAGACAGAGGCGCGACACCGGGGGCATCCCAAGACAGTTGACTCGCCGACTATTTCCGCGCGGCGAGGACCGTCCTGATCGACAACTTCCTCGTGTACTCAATTGAGCCGTATCGAAAAAGTTGTACGGCAATACGCAGCACAAAAATTCCGATAACGAAAAGCTCGCCTATGGCCAGGCTGGCTTCCCAGAAATTGAGTGATCCAAATGCATTTCGCAGCATTGTAGTAATCGGTGCCGAGAACGGAAAGTAAGTAAAGATCTGCACAATGGCAGCGTGCGGGTCGCTCACGACTAGCGAGATCACATAAAACGGAATAAACATAAGAGTCATCATCACCCCGAAGAAGACACCCGCTTCCTTGGCCGTCGGCATGGTCGCACCGATCGCAACTAAAGTCCCAGTGAAGAGGGTGAAACCGCCGAGGAGAAGAAGCGCACCAATAGTCATACGGACGGGATCAAAGACCAACGTTGATAGATCGTAGTTCGGCAAGTTCAACGAGGAGTGAAAGAATAAATACCCAAAAACCACGGGCAGTATGAACACTACCATTTGAACAAAACCGATAATGAAGAGTGAGATTATCTTGCCGATGATCAACGTAGTCGCATTGACTGTGGTCAGGATCATCTCGGTTACTCGGTTCTCTTTCTCTTCGAGAGTACTACTTAGCATCTGATTGCCGAGCAAAATAATTACGACATAGAAAACCAGTAGAAATAGCATCGGCGGAATTACCTCATTAATACCGCCAGATTCTTTACCCGCTTGGTAAGTGGTAGTGGTGACCTTAACTTTGCCCTGGGCGAGTGCAGCCAACTCGGGTGATCCAATTGTCTGTTGGGCGCTAAGTTGCAGGATTTTGATTGCGACCGAGCCGTACTTGCCATTTTCAAAGACGCCCCTGTTCACGCCATATGCGATGACTCTCTGCTTAGTTGGATCCGCCGGATAGTCGAAGAATGCATCAAGCTTTCCCGCTTTGACGTCTTCGATGGATTGCGATCTGTTTGTACTCCTCGTTCCGCCGAATTTGCTCACGAGTGCCTCGTTAATCTCGTGTGAGGCGTCCATATATGCGAAGGTGAACTTTGCGTTCTTCTGCAAGGTGACGGTGTTGGTTGTTGACGAGTTGCTTATGTAAACCAAGGCGAAAACGATACCGATGGCCATCGGAACCAAGAGCGTTAAAACCCAGAAGCGTCTCTTAATCAGCGTACGACGCACTTCGAAACTCACCACGGTTCGAAGATTGTGTTTCGCCATGATCTAAGCCGTCCTCCCGGAGTTGTCATCGTTTTGGTCGCCATAGATCCTGATGAAGATTTCGTCTAATGACAACTTCCCCACAGTGAACTCACGCACTTGAAGACCATCGGCGAGAAGGTCTCGGAGGATTACCGTTTGATCAACTCCATCGTTGAGCACCAACTCAGCGTAATTCTTCTCCTCCCGAGAAATCAGGTAATTCTCCGATTGAGGAATGGAACCTGAGTATTTCATCCTGATGGTCTGGCCACCGTAATGATCTTGAACTTCATCAACCGTTCCGTACGCTTCAGCACGTCCATTCTTCAGAAAAATCACTCGATCACATAGGCGCTCGACCTCTTCCATCTGGTGGGTCACCATCAATACCGTGGCGCCGGACTTCTTCTCGTCTTCAATTATCTCCATCAACAAACGGCGATTGACTGGATCGAATCCCTTCGTCGGTTCATCAAGGATAAGCAACTCAGGAGAGTTCATAACAGTTACGCCCAACTGCACTTTCTGCTGCTCTCCGCTAGAGAGTTTGTCGAGACGGACCTTGGCCTTATCTCCCAAACCCATCCGTTCCAGATAGGCCTTCGACCAATCTCTAGCTGCTTGATGGTTGAACCCTTTGAGACGACCGAAATAAATCATCACGTCAAGGACCGACTCTTTCTTGTAAAGGCCCCTTTCCTCAGGAAGATAACCGAGATTGCCACCGTCCTCAGGGCGGAACGGCTTACCGTTGATATTCAAGACGCCAGCGCTGGGGCGATAAATACCGAGAAGTGCCCGTATCGTCGTGGTTTTGCCCGAGCCATTGCTCCCCAAGAATCCGAAGGTCTCGCCGCTATAGATATCGAAGGAGAGGTCGTCGATAACGGTCTTCTTGCCAAAAGACATCGTGAACCCCTCGATGTGTACCAAAGGCTTGATATCGACATCCATAAAGTCAAGATATCCGAAAGGACAGACACGAATGTGATTCCGACGCTATTACATTCCTCTGCATTCCTCGCTCGGAAATGTCTGCGAACGAGCAACCCCAATATCGGGTCCACCATATTGCTGTCTTTATCTATACAGGTAAAGGCATATATGTTTAACTCCCACCCTCATGGGCAACCGTAATATCCCGTCAGCTCTTCAAACTGCTTCTCTCTTCTCTGCATATGCTTGAAGTGCGTCGAGCGTGTACGTCCAACCTTGTATGAAACTATTTAGAGCAAAGTTTGGATCATAATCTGGGAACGGTTCTATTATTTCGTGAGTGAAAGTAACCTTGGTTCTGTCGCTATCGTCTGACAATTCGAATGTGACATGAGAATCACCGACTTGGCCGTCATATGCCCAGGTGTAGGTGAGTTTCTTCCTCTCTATCACTTCGGTGACTTCACAGACATGTAGGTATTGATGATCATCATCTGGACCTAACCAGAAACGACTAACAAAACCAACCACCGGTTCGAATTCTGGAAAGAACGGAGACCACTGCTTTAGTAACTCAATATCGGTGAGAGCCTTCCAAACCAATTCGATAGGCGCATCAAATACTCGGCCAATCACCAATTTTCGTTCGTCGCTATATTCCATTACGCCACTCCTTGAGTGTTGGCAAAGATAACAATCGATGGACTTTAGCGCGACTGAACTTTTTACCCTGCCAGTGCTCGGCGTTTGGCCGGCGCTTGCTCAGTGCCGTTCGAGGATCGCCACCAAGTCTGTCCCAACAGGCAGCACCCCGAAGAGGTGTCCACGCCCCTCGCCAAGTCGCGCACCAATGAAAGCATCGGAGATCGCGCTCGGTGCGGTTCTAAGAAGCAGCGAGGCCTGAAGAGCCAAGGCAAGCATCTCGACTAGACGGCGGGCGTGTGAAGCGGCAACAGCGGCATCTGCTCCTGCCACTTCGCGCAGCAGTCGCCGCGTCGACGCAAGATGTGCATCAAGAAGAGGATCCACCCCAGTTGCGAGCGAGACTTCTGCATCAAACGCGGCGGCGCTCTCTGGCTCACGCACCAAGGCTCGGAGCACATCGAGTGCGATCACGTTGCCGGACCCTTCCCATACAGCCATAACAGGTTGTTCACGGTAACGACGAGCGAGTGGGGACTCCTCGATGTAACCGTTACCGCCGAGACATTCCAATGATTCATACGCATGCTCGGGCCCGCGTTTGCAGATCCAGTACTTCGAAACCGCGGTCGCCAACCGGCGGAAGGCCCGCTCCTGTTCAGAAGCATCCTCATCGTATGCACGGGCTAAACGCATCGCCGTTGCCGTCGCGGCCTCTGATTCGAGTGCTAGATCAGCAACAACGGACGTCATCGCCGGCTGGTCTACTAACAACGCACCGAAAGCGGCACGATGGCGCACGTGCCAGAGCGCCTCGGCCACTGACTGTCGCATCCCCGCGGCGGTTCCGTAGACATTGTCAAGACGGGTAAGCGAAACCATCTCCATGATGGTGCTCACGCCTCGGCCCTCATCACCAACAAGGAACCCAACCGTGTTCTCGAATTCCACCTCGCTAGAGGCATTTGCGCGATTGCCAAGTTTCTCTTTCAACCGCTGGATCATAAAAACGTTGCGCGTTCCGTCTTCCAGCACGCGCGGCACGAGGAAACAACTTAGGCCTGTCGGCGCCTGAGCCAACATTAGGAAGGCATCCGACATCGGTGCGCTGACGAACCACTTATGGCCGGTCAATCGCCAGGTTCCATCGCCTGCGTTCACAGCGGCAGTCGTGTTGGCGCGGACATCTGATCCGCCCTGTTTCTCGGTCATCGCCATTCCAAACAGTGCCGACGGCTTACCTGTTGCGAGAGAACCGTCGTACGAGCGACTGAGCAGACGTGGCATCCACTGCGCCGACAACTCTGTCGACCGAGTTAGTACTGGAACAGCCGAATGCGTCATTGAAATCGGACAAGCATGTCCTGGTTCCACTTGAGCAAAGAGCATGAACGCTGCGGCCCTGGCCACATTCGCTCCTGGTTTTGGCTCCGCCCACGCCGAAGTATGCGCACCGGACTCGACAGCCGCCCCAATAATGCGGTGGTAGGCAGGGTGATACTCGACCTCGTCGATGCGGTTGCCATAGCGGTCGAAGGCGTGCAGTACTGGTTCGAACGTATTGGCTAGTTCGGCGTCGTGCTGGAACTGCGCTGTACCGACGTACTGGCCAACTTGGTGGAGTTGAGGCAGCGCCCAAGCCGCGTCGTAGCGATTGACCGCCTCGACCAACGGCACATTTGTGGCGAACTCGTCGATGTCGATACGCGGTGGAGCCTGGTTGGTGACGGCATGGGTACTCATAGTGCATCTCCCGTTTCAAAATGTGAGTTTCGAAAACCAATTCGCTGGACATCCGCGGCACCGACCGCGCGTAAACAGAAAGTACGGATACCGTCGATCACCTGGTCGGTGAAAGTGGCCGACTCCCTAGAGCTGGCGTTGAGTGGTGATAGTGGTCCGATGAGCGCTTCGCCGATCGCGCCAACTATCCCTGGGCTGACGATGCTGGTCTCCTGCAGAGGGAGCTCGCCGGTTGCCACGCCCTGCGCGACGATGTCGGCCACTAGGTCGGAGTAGGCGCTCCGGTAATTCAACCGTTCCGCTTCGATGAGCGGACCGACCGGTTCGGCCAGGAGTGCCCAGGCCAGTCGTTGCCCGCGGATGGCCCGTCGGGCGAATGCCTCGACCAGTGCGCTCAATTGGGCGACTGCGAAAAAGTGGCCGTCATCATCTGGCCTTACCGAATTGACTGCGAAGCGCACTGCCTCGAACTCGCCGTCGGCCGCCTCGCGGAAAACTGCGGCCAGAAGTTCTTCACGATTGGCGAAATAGGTGTAGACGGCCCCGGTACTGACTCCGGCTGCAGCGGCAACGGCCTTGATGCTGGCGGCCCCAAAACCCTCTGCCGCAACGATCGAACGCGCCTGCGACAGGAGCGTGGCAGAGCGCAACTGGCGTGCACGGCGAGTCGTCTCGGTAGCTCTGTATGGCATCTGCCGCCTCCTAAGAAGATCTTCCCTAAAGAGATGAACCATGATTCAATTATTTGTAGGCTACACCCAAACGATCCCGCTAGGAGACTCGTGAACCTCAATTCGCTCCTCGAAAGCGCCGTCCGCAAATTTCCGGAGAAAGATGCAATCATCTACGGCGACACCGCGCTGAGTTACTCTGCGCTGCTTGATGGAGCCCGGCGCGCAGCGGCCGTATTCCGCGAAGCCGGGGTAAAGCCTGGCGATCGGGTTGGCGTGATGACCTACAACACGCCAGCGTTCGTGATCGCCGCCTTCGGGATTTGGCGGGCAGGCGGCGCACTGGTTCCAATCAACCACAAACTCGCCAGCCCAGAGGTCGCCTACCTGGTCAAGCACAGCGGACTAAAGGTGGCCGTGGTCGATTCCGCTCTCGTGTCCACTGCGCAAACTGAGGCAACCGATATCCGCTGGCTAGTCACCGACGATTTCGGAACGGGAGAATTCGACAGACTCGTCGCCACCGCGATTCCGTGGGATGGCGTCAAGGTATCTGAGACCGACATCGGCGAAGTGCTCTACACCTCGGGTACGACGAGCAACCCCAAAGGATGTCTGCACACCCACCGTGGACTCTGCACCGTGCCCGCCTATACGTCAGCGACCGTGGGTCTGCAGAAAGACGATCGATTCCTGATCGCGATGCCGATCTGGCACGCTTCGCCGTTGAACAACTGGTTCTTGTCGATGATCTTCATGGGCGGCACCGTCGTTCTGATGAAGGAGTACCACCCGATCGAGTTCCTGAAAGTCATCGAGCGGCATCGGGTGACTGCGTTCTTTGGTGCACCGATCGCTTACCTCGCACCCTTGCAGGTTGCCAGAGCGCAAGGAATCGATCTCTCGTCCTTCGATCTATCTAGCGTGCGCCTCTGGATTTACGGTGGAGCACCACTTGGTGCAGACACCGTGCGAACATTGCAGCAGGCTTACCGCTCCGACAACTTCTACCAGGTCTATGGCATGACCGAGATGGGTCCAGTCGGTACTGCGCTCTACCCCAACGAACAGGTCGACAAGGCCGGTGCCATCGGCGCGGCCGGCATGCCCGGAGTCGATGTCCGCGTCGTAACGATGGCGGGTAACGAAGCCAGGGCTGGCGAGATCGGCGAATTGTGGATGCGAAGTGACACCCGCATGCTCGGCTATCTGAACGATGACGATGCCACAGCTGCGGTCTTCGTCGACGATTGGTATCGCACCGGTGATCTCGCCAAGGTTGATGAAGACGGATATCTGTTCATCGTCGACCGCTTGAGAGATGTGATCATCACCGGCGGTGAGAATGTGTACTCACCCGAAGTGGAGGAGGCGCTGCGCCTACACGATGCGATTCAAGATGCCGCGGTAATCGGCCGTCCACACGCGGAGTGGGGTGAGACCATCGTCGCGATCATCGTGCCGGTAGCCGGTGCTGAGCTGAATTTGGATGAGGTTCGCACATTCCTTTCGATAAGGCTGGCGAAATACAAGATCCCACGCGAGTTGATTATCCGCGATTCACTTCCACGAAACCCATCCGGCAAGATCACAAAACACGTGCTGCGGACGGAGATTCTGGGGCACTAACCCATTCCTCACTTTCGTCCAGAGCCAATTAACTGGAATGTGAACCCGAGGACCTGCCACCCCGCGACGCGATAATTCCTATTCTTCTTCCGTAAGGCCCTCGGCCTCAATTGGTTCGGTAATATTGGCAAGCGCGTCAGAGTCACCCTGCCGCACGATCACTTCGCCTTCGCGCTTCTGCCATTCTTTATCCTCAACTCGTTTTGCCGCTTCTATTTTCTTGTATTTTCGCGGCGGGAAGTGAACTCTCATCGCTCACCTTTCTATTTCGCTCACATGAAAAGAACTACTCACAGACTGCGATTAATCCACGTGAACGCCTTTAGATTTTAACACCGAAAGAAGAAGTTGAAGTGAACGTTTAGTTCTTTAGGCGTTCGATGATGGCAGAAACTGATGGGTTCGTCAGGGCGCTGCCATCAGCGAAAACGACGGTGGGAACCGTCTGATTCCCCCCATTTACCCGTTCCACAACTAGTGCAGCATCGGGATGTTGCTCGATATCGATTTCAACGAACTCGATGCCTTCACGGTCGAGCTGAGATTTGAGTCTCTTGCAGTATCCACACCACATGGTGCTGTACATCGTGATCGAAGCGTCAGCCATCAAGTTCTCTCCTTGTATATGGAACTTGAAACAGCCTCAGAGCCTCGACTATTCCATTTCGACACAAAAGTGGCGTGCTAGCCGTTGCTTGGACAAGCAAGTACGAAGCCACTTTTGCATTCATTCAAACCTGATTTTGACCCCGAGGAGTCCTTGGGACCCACTCGGGAGCACCAACGGAAGCATGACTTGGGTCCACAAGTGGACTCGTGCAATCTATACAGAATCCTGTATAGTACAGGACATGGAAACCCTGCTCCCCTTCGCCGAGACCTTCTCTGTGACAGAGGCGGCCGAACGCGGCCTACCCTCCGTCGTTCGTAGCGCCAAGGCTGGTACAGATTTCGTCATTGAAAAGCATGGTAAGCCACAGGCCGTCATCATCGGGATTGAGCGTATTGCCAAACTTGAGGAACGTGAGCGGGATCTTCAAAGCGCGGCGCTCGTCCTCAGTCGCGTCGTAACTGATAACGGTAACCGAACCGACATTGATACTATCATCGCCGGTTTTGGCTTTGACCCTGCCGAACTCCGCGCAAAAGCGGCTGCCGAGTACGCGGCCTCCACCAAATAATTTTGGGAACACCATCTTCAGTTAGCCAAGGAATATAGTTCCATGGCTTACATCCGATTGACCGATGCCGCCATTGAAGACCTAAAAGCCATCCTCAAACTTGATCGTTCAGTTTTGGAGATGGTTCTCACCAAAATGCTGATCTTGGAGATTAACTCCATGGCAGGAGAGCCACTTCTTGGCGAGCTTGTGAACTGGCGAAAACTCACCGTTGGAGATCGTCACTGGCGCATCATTTGGATACCCAAGGAAGACGCTCTGGGTGAACAGATTGTGGAGATCTCTCAAGTCTGGGCCATCGGAGCACGAAGTGATGCAGAGATCTATGAAGAGATGAAACAGAGAATTGATTCCGCTCCACCATCACCGAGAACGACTGCTTTATCAGAAGTTCTAGAGCTCTTTTCTGGCAAGGTCGGGGACGTTGCCGCCACTCCAGAGCCAGACGACGAACCAGCACCCGCATGGCTATTGGATCGACTCGAGTACACAGTTGGTTTACCCAGAGATCAAATCCGAGGGCTTTCAGTGGAGCAGGCGATGGAACTTTGGGATGATTACAAGCGCAAACCTAAATAGCGTGCGCACCAAGTCAACCAAACAGTGAAGATGGGGTTGGTGGTTCGGTGCTTGTTTGACTTACAACTAAACTGACGCATCGAATTTGTTGTTGTCCAATGAAGGATGAGTCGACCAGTGCCGAACCGCCGTCCGTTCTGGAATGGCCGGACCGGGCGGGATGTGACTTCATAGGACCCTGTCGAAACTGAGTGTCTCATCACTGTTATGTCCGCCCGACCCGGTTCGGTCATCCCTCATTAACTATGAAGGAGACACCAACAAGATGACCACATTTGCAACCGCTACGCAACCGATGATCGTTGCGGGCATCGATGCGCACAAAGATAAGCATCATGTAGTGGCCCTGGATCTCCAGGGAGTGATCCTTGCTAATCGAAAGTTCCCGGCGACGACCGACGGTTACCGAGAACTCCTGAACTGGCTGAGGGCCTTTGGTCTGATTGACCGTGTCGGCGTTGAATCGACCGGTTCCTACGCGGCTGGGCTCGCTCGGTATTTAAACGCGCAGCGCATACGCGTCCTGGAGGTGAATACAGCCCACGCCCACACCCGAGCGAAAAAGGGCAGAGGTGACTGTATTGACGCCGAGGCCGCCGCGCGAAAAGTCTTAAGCGGCGAGACCACCGCACTGCCAAAGGTAACGACGGGAACGATTGAATCCATCCGATTGCTGCGAATCACGCGCGGATCAGCCATCAAGGCCCGCAGTGTTTCACTTATTCAACTCCAGGACGTGCTGGTCACCGCACCGGCTCAACTGCGTGAGTTGATCACTTTGAAGACTGCCAGGGGAAAGTTGCACAGTGCGCAGGCCTTCGGCCCGACACCACACAACTGAGCGAGCCGCTACACGCCGCCAAGACAGTTCTGCGCGCACTAAGTCGCAGAATCAAATTTCTCGACGACCAGATCGCCGAGATCGATCACCAACTCGATCCGCTCGTGGCGAAGGCAGCACCGACTCTCCTCAGCCGGCTCGGTATCGGCACCCAGCACGCTGCACAGTCACTGATCACCGCCGGAGAAAATATTGACCGACTCAGCAGTGAAGCTGCCTTTGCCCGACTCTGCGGGGTGGCTCCGATTCCGGCCTCTTCTGGAAACACTTATCGGATGCGATTGCATCGTGGCGGCGACCGTCAGGCCAACTGCGCATTGCACATGATTGCAGTCTGTCGACTCCGCTACGACCAGCGAACCATTGACTGCATGAATCGCCGTCGAGTTGAAGGGCTATCGAAGATAGGATGTCTTTCGTTGTCTGAAGCGATTTATCGCCCGAGAAGTCTTCCGCGATTTGAGAGCAGATCTTCTTTCGAATTAGGACTTGCCATCTATAGGACCAGCCTGCAGCAGTCCCTACCTCCAGATACCGGGATAACAGGGCTGGCGGGAAAGACATAAATTGCTTTCTTGGAATCACCTACAAATGATTCCGCAATTTAGGCTGGCGTGTCTCGAGTTTTCCGGACTTGGGAGCACCTTAACGCCGTCGACCAAATGAATATCCTTCACTACGCCCGGACTACGATTTCATTATGAGACCGTTCCCTAAATTGCTTGAATCGAAAGGCATGAGTCGCGAAACTGTATCCGCACTACGGGGATGAACCTTCGTCGACGACTACCCATCCTTGGTTTGGAATTTTGGCCAACATCAAAAAGGTTTCGACGGTTCCTGTTGGTGGCGAAGGTGCATGTTGGACGTCCACTTCAATTGCTTCTGTCGCTGATGCTGGCACCTTGCCGGTATACGCCGCCTGTCGGCCATCGGAGTAGATACATATATGTGGTGTGACAGATTCAGCTCGCACATCAACTACTCCGGCGTATTGGTAAAGAATCTTTATCGGTGCGAGTTTCGCATATCGAGCATTGACCAACGCTTCGACCTCAGGAGGAACTTTTGCTATCGGCCGCTCCCTGACCATTTGGCATGCCACTACCTCTGGACTCTGTGCGCCCGCTGCCGCCAGTTTATAGAGCGACACTGCGCGGAAGCCCATCGCATTCGCAGGAGATGGAGATATCACTGGAGCACCAGGTTGTGTCCAAAAAGTTAGCAACATCATTCCGTTGACACTGGCAGCTGTTGCATAACTGCGAAGAGATCCATTTGTAGCTGAAGTTTCTGAGGTCGGTGAAGTAACAGAATCACCGGGAGTAAGCTCAGTGAGATTACTTGGGTGATCTGCACCAGTCATGCAATGTTGAATTGCTGAAGTGAAATAATCTGGTGGTGCTATAACACCCGTTATCCAACTAACACTTGCTTGCGCTCCAGGTATGTCATTTGCATAGTTGAGAGTATGTAATCCAGTGAAACTGATCCTCCCCTGTATTAAGCACTGGGCAAGTTCCACGTTGGAATTTGAAGCAATATGCCACAGGTGTCCCTCGGATGTTGGTATCACGTTAACTGGCACTTCCACCACGCCAGACACATCCGACACACTGCTGACGCTAGAACTCGGGCGCGCACTGGCCTTGATGTCAGATGAGGAGATATGGCGATTAGTGGCAATGCCGTGGAGAACAATAAACGCCAATAGACAACCGGCAACTAGCACGAATGAAATACGGATGAGCGTCTTTCTCATCAAGCTGCCTCCGGTAGTGATCATGTCACCAAACCATCTTTGTCCCTCTTAACAATGATCTCACACAAACCAAATCCATACACGAACCGGTCAGGCGGATGGGAGATCACTTTCTATCTTCTGTCACGATTGGCCTTTCAGCAGATCTAGCCTTCACTAAGATAAGGTAACAAACTATGCATAACCTGGTGCGAAAACACCCGTAAGCCTGGAATCGTTGGAGAGTTATGCGGGAATCTTGTGTTTGATGCCTTGAAGTTTGGAGCCGACTGACTTCGTTGGTGGGCTCGTGACCTCGTGCGTCAACGTCACTAGTGATTATAGTGCTGGGGTGTGACACGAGCACTACGAGTCGTTCATGGGCGTGACGATGTCAACCTGGATGACCAGGTAACGAACAGTGAACGAACAGTGATGGTTAGGCTGCGAGTTGGGCGATGCCGTCAACGAAACGCACGCCTTCAATCAGTTCACCGAGTCGCTCGACGGCGGTGATCCGATTCCAGTGTTTCTGCGCTTCGAGGGCGAGTTGCAACATCATGGCGAGTGCACTGTCTTTGGAGAAGGCGCCCTTCACTCGTTTAGTGCGGTGGCGCAGCGTCGCGAAGGTGGACTCGATGGCGTTGGTGGTGCGAATGTGCAGCCAGTGCTCGGCCGGGAAATCGTAGAAGGCCAGTAGCGCCTCGCGGTCCTTCACCAGACAGGTGACGGCTCTTGGATATTTGGCCGTGTACTTCTCTTCGAACAGCGCCATGGCCTGTTCGGCCGCTTTGCGACTGTCAGCCATCCAGATCTGGTGCAGGTCATCCTTAGCCTTGGAGCGGATAGTTCGGGGCAGGTAGTTCAAGACATTCGAGGTCTTGTGCATCCAACACCGTTGGTGGATGGTCGAGGGGAAGACCTCGGAGAGCGCGGCCCCAAAACCCAGCGCTCCGTCACCGGTTGCCAGCTTCGCTGCTTTCAACCCCCGGGACTTGGCCCCGAGTAGGACTTCGCGCCAACTCTGAGTGGATTCACGAACACCGTCCTCGATCGAGATCAAGTGCTTCTTGCCCTTCTCGTCGACGCCCATCAGCACCAGCACGCAGATCTTAGGATTGTCGCCGCGGATCTCCTGGTAGATGCCGTCGGCGTAGAGGTAGGTGAAGGCCACCTTCGACAGGTCACGCGAGTTCCATTCGTTGAACTGGGTTGTCCAGGCTTTCTTCAACTCACTGAGCACCGCGGGCGTGAGCTTCTTCGCCCCCTCGCCGAGCACGACCTCGAGCACTGAGGCCACATCGCGCTCGGATATCCCCTTCAGGTAGGCGTAGGCGGCCCAGGCCGAGATCGACTCTGACCGGCGCAGGTATCTCGGGATCATTGATGACGCGAAGTTCACCACTTCGCCGTCGCGGGCGCGGATCCGTGGCACCGAGACGGCCACGTCACCGACGGCCGTGGTGACCAGGCGTTCGGGCAGGTAGCCGTTTCGCACGACGTCACGGCCAACACCGCGAAGCTGGTCGAGCACCGACGCCACTTCTGCCTCGAGGGCGACGGCGATGAGTTCTCTCGCGTGACCGCGCAGTAATTTGATAATGGGATCAGAGACTTCATTGCTCGCGCTCGTCTCGGGGCGCGAGGAGAAGTCGTGGGTTAACATCGTCATGGGCCGGGTCTCCTTGTTGAGGTTGATTCGTCAAATGACATTTCAACACGGAACCCGGCCCACCTGTAACAGGGCCAGCGGAACCCTTCAACTCAAGGTCGCAAACACAACTTTCCTACATATCTCTAGATATACGCCAACTAAGAAGTCTCCAAGAGCATCTTGCAGACGCTCGGCATGATCCTGCAATACTCCATCAAGCTCGGGGTATTGAGTCAATTTCTCGGCATTCATGTGTTAATTGTGCGAGAACACCCCTGATAAGCCAACCTGACCTCGGTGGCTGCACGCTACACTTTTCTCAAGGCAAGAACGGCTTTGAATATCTACTCTCGGAGTTGGAGATAGTTCAAAAGAACGGCTCGCCTGCCCACCCGCAGACCCAAGGCAAGATCGAGCGCTTCCATCAGACTTTGAAGAAGTGGCTGTCGGAACAAGAAGCAGCGAAGGACCTCAAAGAACTGCAACGCCAACTCGATGAGTTCCGCACTCTCTATAACACTCAAAGACCTCATCGGGCCTTAGAGATGAGCACGCCTGCACGTTGCTATGAAGCCACCATCAAAGCAACCCCGAAGAGTGCAAAGGACAAAGAGCACTACCGGGTTCGCCATGACAGCGTCGACCAATTCGGAAAGCTCTCACTGCGCAGGGCAGGCAAGATGCTTCGTGGTTCGTGCAAATGAATTTTCGTGAGCGAAGCCACCGCTGGAGGTGAGCGAAGCCACCGCTCGCGGAAAAAATTTGTGGAGCTGAGGGGACTCGAACCCCTGACCCCCTGCATGCCATGCAGGTGCGCTACCAGCTGCGCCACAGCCCCTCGTTTTCTTAGCGGAGGTTAGTCTATTTCCGCTCACCACTCCCAATCGGCCTAACTGACCTCATCCGTAATCGGTTCTGGGAGGGTGCCTGCATTATGTTCAATGAGGCGCCACCGGATGAGTCCGTCGTGACGCTGCACCTCTTCAAGAACCGACCAAGCACAGTTGGCCAGGCCTCCTATTGCACCCCAGGAGCCAGTTCCAAGGCTAAGCATGTGAGCGATGAGGCAGCGCGAAGCGCCACCGTGGGTAACGGCAACGAGAGTGGCGTCGGCGCCGAGCGGTTGGAAGGCCTTGACGATGGCGCGATGGGCACGCACTGCAACTTCGCTACGCCGCTCCCCTGTATTGCCGGCAACGACATTCTCGCTATCGAGCCAAGCAGCAAAGGTGGCGCCATCGTTAACCCTGATATCGGCACCGACTCGACCTTCCCAGTCGCCGCCATTGGTCTCGCGCAGATCCGGATCGGTGGCGATTGTGAGCCCGGTGAGCCGCGCGAGCGGGGCCGCCGTCTGAGTTGCCCGGGAGAGATCACTAGAGACGATCGCAGTCGGCGCCAGAGCCGCGAGTAGCCGAGCAGCACGCTCAGCCTGAAAAATGCCAACATCATTAAGCGGGATATCTGTGCTGCCCTGAAAACGGTTATCGTCGTTCCAATCAGTACGCCCGTGTCGCCACAGCACTAGCGTCCGTGCCATTACGCGCCGATCGGCAGCGGCAGTTCCTCAATCGGAAGCTCGATCCGCGGACAGTCGCGCCATAGGCGCTCGAGGTCGTAGTAGTTGCGCTCGTCAGTCTGTTGGACGTGGACGACTAAGTCGAAGTAGTCGAGCAAGACCCAACGGCCCTCACGAAGGCCCTCAACTCGCGCTGGTTTTTCTTTGATGGCAGTCAATTGGCGCTCGATCTCGTCGGCGATCGCCTTAGCCTGACGTTCGTTACTGGCGCCGACCACGAGGAATATTTCGGCGATGCCCAACTGGTCCGAGACGTCGAAAGCGACGACATCAAGACCTAATTTTTCTCTGGCGGCGTTTGCCGCGATGACGGTCGATTGAAGGGCACGGATAGAGGCTGTCATAAGGGAGCAATTCTCTCACACCCTACGCCTGGCGAGCGCCGTAGAGCCCGTGCTGCAGGATGTAACGCCAGACCGCTTCTGGAACCAGGTCGGAGGCGTCAAACCCTTGATTGATGCGCTCACGGACCATGGACGAGGAGATCGGCAAGGCCGAGACCTCAACCAGGGTGAAGCCGCTTACAGGTAGTTGATCTGCGAAGACGGGATATTCAGGGCGCGCGCAGACGATGATTCGTACCAATTTGATGAGGTCTTCATATCTGCGCCAAGTGTGTAGGTTTCGAGCCGAATCGGCACCAATGATCAAGTTGATCGTGCGATCAGATCCAGAGGCTTCAACTCGATCCCGTAGTTGTTCCACCGTATCGATCGTGAAAGTTGGACCGCCGCGAACGATTTCCAGATCAGAGACAACTACGTCCGGTTCTCCCGCGAGAGCCAGTCGACACATTTCTAGACGATCGATTGCTGGCGCCAATTCACGATCACTCTTCTGCCACGGCGCGCCTGCTGGGACGACGAACAACTCACCGAGATCGACTTGTCGTCGGATCGATGAAATCGCATGCAAATGACCAAGATGGATCGGGTCGAAAGTGCCGCCGAAAATAGTTATTGGTATGGAAGAAGGTCGCTCAGGTTTTGGCGGCATACCGCGTCCGCTTAACGATCGCGATCGAGTCGAAGCACCACGTAGGCAAGAAAAGCGAAGATTCCGAAAGTAACGAGGCCAAAAGTGAGTGGGGAGGCTGGGAGATGGCGTACTGCCTCGGCCGCTATCGAATTCATGCGAGCAGCCTACCCAAAGGGGTCGAAAGTTCGTGCATTAGAGCCCTTACCCGCGAATCTGCCCATCGCCAGTTACGACCCAGGTGGTGCTGGTCATCTCTGGCAAGCCCATGGGGCCTCTGGCATGGAGTTTCTGGGTCGAGATACCGATCTCAGCCCCGAAGCCGAATTGCTCACCATCGGTAAAGCGAGTGGACGCATTGACCATCACGGTTGCGCTGTCGCATGAAATAACGAATTTGTGTGCTGCGGAAATTGAGTCGGTGACAATGGCTTCGGTGTGGCCGCTCCCCCATCGGCGGATGTGTGCCACCGCTTCATCTAGAGACGAGACAACTTTTGCGGCAATTTCAAGCGACTCGTATTCGCGTGCCCAATCGTCATCGGTGGCTGGACGCACTTCGCTCGATGCGGCAATGAAATCCTCATCACCGTGTACTAAGACGTTCTCACTCTTGAACGCTGCTAAGACCTTTGGTAAAAATTCTGCGGCAACGGCTTTGTGGACTAGAAGAGTCTCTGCCGCGTTGCAGACGCTCGGCCGCTGGATTTTTGAGTTGACGACTATCGCGAGTGCCTTATCAAGATCTGCATCTGCGTCGACGTAGACGTGACAATTCCCAACGCCTGTCTCTATCACCGGAACAGTTGCTTCTTCGACGACCATCCTGATCAGACCCGACCCACCCCTTGGAATCACGAGATCGACTAGACCGCGTGCAGTAAGAAGCGCCGTGACGCTCTCCCGATCTTCCGATGGCACGAGCTGGATCGCATCCTGCGGAACCTTCGTGTCACGGAGCGCGCTGCGCATAGTTTCGACGAGCATCGCATTGCTCTTAGCCGCACTCGAAGATCCACGCAATAAGACTGCGTTACCTGATTTAAGGCAGATTCCGGCAGCATCGACAGTGACATTTGGCCTGGCCTCATAGACCATTCCGACGACACCGAAGGGAACGCGAATCTGTCTTAACTCGAGTCCATTTGCCAGAGTGCTTCCGCGGACGACTTCGCCAATTGGATCCGCCAGGTCCACGAGTTGGCGCAGCCCCTCGGCTATCCCCTTGACACGTTCGGCCGTCAAAGTCAGCCGATCCAGGTACTGATCGATTGCTCCGGTAGCCCTTGCCGCATCGACATCAAGTTGATTCGCGGCGACGATCGCAGCGCTGTTTCGCAACAGAGCATCGGCCATCGCGTTTAGCGCAGCGTCTTTATCCGTGCGCGTAAGTCCAGCCAGGACCATAGCCGCGGTTCGCGACCTCAACGCCAGGGCGGCAACGTCTTCTCTTGCGGACATGGGGTTAAGCCTACTTCAATCAACCATGACAACTTTTGACCTGGTCGTAAGCAATGCCCACCTCAGGCAGGCAGATGGCCCGCGACACCTAGGGATCATTGGCGAGAGAATCGAGGCAATCTCGACGACCCCCCTCACTGGGGCGCTCGAACTCGATGCCAACGGGAATCTGGTCACTGAATCCTTCGTAGATGGGCACATGCACCTCTGCAAGGTCTATACATACCGAGGCTTCGGTGACGCCGCTAATACCGAGTATGCCGCCGGCACGATGGGTGGAGCGATGACCGGCATCGAACTGGCATCAAAGATCAAAGAGAAGTACCACGAGTCTTGGATTTACGAGAACGCACGCAAGGCTGCGTTGGAAGCAATTAGGCACGGAGTTCTGCATATACAGGCGTTCGTGGATACAGACACTAAAGCCAGGCTCGAAGGCATCAAAGGAGTGATGCGGGTACGCGACGAATTGAAGAATGTGATTCGAATCGAGATTGTGGCCTTTCCGCAAGATGGACTACTACGCGACCCTGGCGCCGAATCCTTCGTTCGCGAAGCGATGGCACTTGGCGCAGATAGAGTTGGTGGAATTCCTTGGATTGAAAATAGCGATATTGATTCTGAAGAACACATAAAGCGCATGCTCGAGTTGGCCAAGAAACATAAGACAAGAGTCGCAATGCTCACCGATGATGCCGGCGACCCAAGTTTGCGAACAACTGCGATGCTGGCCACGGAGGCGCTACGCCAGGGGCTCGAAGGCCAAATAACGAGTTGCCACGCTCGCGCAATGGCTCTCTATCCAGAACCAACATTCCGACGCCTTGCTGCCCTAGCCAAGCAAGCCGGAATGGGTTTCATCACCGATCCACACACTGGACCTCTCCATCTACGGGCCCTCGACCTCTTTGATCAAGGACACGCAGTAGGAATCGGTCACGACGACATCGAAGATCCTTACTACCCGTGGGGACGGTACAACTTCTTAGAAATCGCCTACCTCGCGTCTCATCTGCTCGGTGCTATGACAAGGGCGCGGATGGAAGACCTCTTCGACATGATCACGACACGAGCCGCAGTAGCGATTGGCATCGATGGGCATCAACTTGCTCTCGGTTATGAAGCAAACCTGCTAATCCACGGCCAGAGCGACGTCCATGAAGTTCTAAATCACCACGAGGCACCCAAAGTAGTGATCAGCCGCGGAAAAGTTGTCGCCAAGACCGCGACTGAAAGTGAGTTTTTCATTTAGCCTACGACTATCAAAACCACGTATCCATCGAAGAGATACACGAGTCGCCTGGTGGTGCTCCGTTTCTCTCCGGTGGATACGTGTTCAGTCACAACGCGTAGACACCGTGCATCTATGGAACCGATGGATCAAGGCTATCGACCCGCATCGGAGTTGAAATGGCATTGGGATCCAACGCACATCGACCGTCAATTAGGAAATGGAATCCAGGATGTTCTACAAAAAAGCCCGGAGCTCCACTGGCTATGACGCCAGGTGACAACTGTTTTTGGGTAGGAGTACAGTCCACGATCCTGGTTCCGGTGGGAAGACCTGCGAACTGCTCAGCACCCAGATCGGACCAAGATCTTCCAACAACCCCTGAACTGGAGTTTATTGAATCGACCCTCGTGTTCGAGACCGAATTATTTGAGTCGACCGCCAAGGCGGCACCCACACCTGCACCGATAAGCACTGTGCCAACTCCAACAACAGCAATGAATCTAACCGATCTCAAACGAGCAGAAATCCTCATATCTCAGCCCTCTCTTAACGAGTCGTGTCTATGTAGATGTGATCCGCTGCTGCGATAGTGCATGAATATAACGGTGCAAAAGCGATGACGCTACATGAATTTCTAGCAGCCAAACTAGGCGCTACCCACCCCGAATTTACAAAATACCTCAAAGGATTATTGGCCTTGCCCCCATTTCGTGGACACGGGGTTATGCGGCATGTTGCAAGTAAGTCGGAACTCCTGATTGAAGATCTAGGGAGTAGGAAATCGTGGAAATAAGAGGTTGGTCGGTCGTTTTTATAATTTTATCTATTGACATAAATAAATAGTACACTCAGACTAATAAGAGTCAACCAAACGATAGGAGTGGGGTAGATACAGATTGCGGAAAACAGTCAGCATCGTGAGCGCGGGGGGTATCCGCGAAGGACATAACTTGACAGAAGCGAACCAATAAGGGGGAAGTATGCGTTCATTCGTATTCAAATTTGGTGTGTCCGCCGCGCTTGTGGCGTTACTCACCAGCCAATCATTGCCGCCTGCACAGGCGTATGCGCCAGAAGGGTGTCGCTGGACGAGCACGAACATCGTTTGGACTAATGACTCATCTACTGCGTACAAGTCGGCGACGACGAACGCGGTTGCTGCGTGGACTTCGGCAGTATCCGTGATCTCGCTCTCCGCGGTGCCACCCGAGTATTCGTACAACATTCGCCTGTTCGACTTGAATCAAGGAGCGATTAACATAGATGGCTCGACAGGCTACTACTGCTCGTCTGGCTACTTCACGAGCGTGACCCAATCCAGTTTCAACACTTACTACACCGACAACTACTCAGCGGATGGCCGGAAACAAGTAATGGTTCACGAGGTTGGACACGCGCTCGGCATTGGACACACCGGCACCAGTACGTGCAGTGGCCAGCCGATCATGTACCTCAGTTCGGCTCGGTATTTCACGTGCAATCACGTGAACCCACAAACCGATGACATCGCCGGCATCAACTACATCTACTGAAGGGGACGTTGAGAATGGGCACCGGGATTCATCGGAATCGCAAGATCGCGTTGGCAGTGGGCCTCGCTGTGGCGGTTATCGCGGGCGTCAGCATCATCGGCCAAAATGCACGCACACCCACACCGAGTCAGCGCATGTTTTCATTGAGTATCGCCAAGGAGTACAAGACCCTGGCCGAACTGCGACGCGACGCGGACGTCGTAGCTCTTGTCTTAGTAGAGGGCGTACCGAGTCCTTCGAAGCGCTTCGGATATATTCCGAGCGTGGATGTTCAGCTTCGTGTTGAGCGTGTGTTTGCGGGTGGGGCTCAAGTTGGCGACACCATCACTCTCGCTCAGATCGGCGATCCCAGCGGTCAGATCACGGTGACGGAGCCGATTCCTCCTATCT
>Ga0209514_10000232_pt1 | contig 123375 bp, 114 predicted proteins | sample Subgrocontami58m_FD_187452 | JGI IMG/M metagenome (GOLD analysis project Ga0209514, IMG submission 187452) | Subsurface groundwater microbial communities from S. Glens Falls, New York, USA - GMW37 contaminated, 5.8 m (SPAdes) (version 3) | ecosystem: Environmental > Aquatic > Deep subsurface... | reverse complement strand
AGGAACTTCATCCTTGCACGGAAAGCCGCAAACCGTCCTTACTTCTTTATCCCTCTGCAAAATCCTGGCCACTTCAGCTAAGCTTTCACACTGACGCACCATGCCACAGATAAGCGCCGACCACATCCCTCGCACTGAATAGCCCTTTCTGCCTGTCCAGTGTTCCTTCTCTAAAGCGGAAATAAGTTTCTCCGCATCCAATGCATCCAGCACCATCATAAGATTTTTATTGCCTTTTTCTTTGGTAAAGGCCTCAAAATCAAAGAGCGGAGCTTGTACAATATACATGGGGTATTTATTCCTTCCTTCTAGTATTTGCGCTTTTTGTCATAGCTATTGTACTGGAAAAGTTGGGGTAAATACCCTTTTTATGCCCTTTGTTTTACATCTATTTTCAGAGTTTCGCGGGAGCCTCCGTAACCTTGGTCGGTTGCAATATTTATAGGCTAAAACCGAACATGTTGTTCCCGACTGGCGCCAGAAAACAGGAAACAGCCTGCTGAGCAGGGAAGAAAAAGACAAAGTAATAAGATTTTATGTGAGGCGTGGGAAATGCAACATGATCAAGGCGCTCATCCGTCTGATACAAGATGGACATCCCGGCGGCGAAATTCAGATTCAAAAATGATATCCGATAAACGCGGCCAGCACCATCAAAACACACCCTCCCCGGTCATCTGCCTGCTGCCCCTCAGGAACACCAGGGAAACACGATTTCCTTTGCTGAGCTTACCCAGAATCTTTTCCAGGTCATCAGCGTTCGCGATGCGCCGCATGTTTACTTCCACAATGATATCCCCCAGCAACAACCCGGCTTTCTCGGCGACTGAACCCGGCCTGACCTTGCCCACGTAAGCTCCGAGGGTTATGCCTGACCCCTGTCTTTGGGTTATTTTACTCGCGTCGGCTACGGCAGCGCCAAACGATGGCTTCCGCTGACTCAAAATCTGCTCCAACTTGGCGCGGTCAAAACCAACTATGGCCTGTCCGTCAATTATGGTTACCGGCACGCTCATTTGACCCGTCATATTTACAAGCTCCTGCGCGGCAGACGGGTCACGGGAAACATCGTGGTCCTCGAAACTGACTCCTCTCTGCGAAAGAAACTCTTTCAGCATACGGCAGTAACCGCATGTAGGACTCGAGTAGACTATTACACCCATTTTCTTCTCCTCCTCTGAGAACTATTCTACCACCACAATCAGAAGTGCGGCACCTAAGGCAAGATGAGGATGCTCATCAACCATTGCGGGATACTTCAGCCAGACACCGTTATCTGCAACCCGCGCGGGTCCCAAAATTGTATAATTATATCTGTGTGAGATTATTGCGGGAAAGTATCCGGCATGGCTCCGACATGAATGGGTTCTCTGCTCCCGCATAACTCAACAGAAAGGAGAAATATGACCTATGATCAGCTGATGTTATACGGCAACCTCTTCATGTGGCTGATCCTTCTTCTCAGTCTCTGGACGCTTCCCTGGAAAGGCGTGGCGCTGTGGAAGGCCGCCAGGAATTCCCACAAGAAATGGTTTATCGTCTTCATGACGGTCAATACGCTGGCAATCCTGGAAATAATATATATTTTCGGCTTCAGTAAGAAAAAGTCCGTCCCCCAATAGTTGCTACCTGCCGGTGGCTGTCTTGGCCTCATCCCAAAGCTGGTTCTTTTCCCCGAAACTGAGACCGGAAAAAGTAAGTCCTTTCTCACGGCAGGCTTCCTCCATCCACCCGAAGCGCATGCGGAACTTGCCGTTCGCTTTTCTCAACGCCGATTCCGGGTCGATCCCCTGGCGGCGGGCGATGTTCACCATCACGAAAAGCAGGTCGCCCCACTCTTCTTCCCTGTTATCAGGCGATTGCGCCTCTTTCAGTTCCCTTATCTCCTCCGCCATCTTGTCCAGGATATCCTCGGGTTTCTCCCAGTCGAAGCCCACCTGGGCCACCCTTTGCTGTATCTCACAGCTTTCCGCTAAGGCGGGAAGATTACGGGGTATTCCGCCCAGGAGGGTACGCTTCCCTTCATCCTGCTTGAGCGACTCCCAGTGCCGTTCCACCTCCGCCGCGCCGGTCACCTTTTTTTCGCCGAAAACGTGGGGGTGGCGGTGGACTATCTTCTCGCTAACGGCACGGACCACATCCCCAATGTCGAAATCGCCTCTTTCGCCAGCTATCTGCGAATGAAGCATTATCTGCAGAAGCAGGTCTCCAAGTTCTGCGCGGAGCTCTTTGTAATCGTTATTGTCCAGAGCCTCCAGTACCTCATAGCATTCTTGCAGCAGAAACGGCCTCAGGCTCTGATGGGTCTGCTGCCTGTCCCAGGGGCATCCGCCCTCAGGCGACCTCAGTCGCGCTATGATTCCCTGGAACTCCCGGAACTTCTCTCCTGGGTCAGACATAATGTTCTCCTGTATCGCTTTTACCCCGGTTGATTTACAATATTACATGATGCGTTATATTATAAAGCTAATAAACCTGCTTTTTGTGTTCTCGGTCCCACTTCTTCTCATTACTTTTACGCTGGCGCTGATCGCTAACATTCCGCCCCTCTATGAATACGAGTTCAACAAATACGACGTAGGCAGTTACACGGTTGGCGATTTCAGGAACCTGAACGACCTTGAGCTGCGAATAATCGCCAGTTCCATTCCGGCGTATTTTAACTCGGGTGGAGCCGAAGAGCCTATCAGGCTGATAATCAGAGGCAAGGAGCTTTTCAACGAGAAGGAAAAAGTCCATATGGTGGACGTGAAGAAGCTGGTCAGGCTGGACTACCTCATACTGCTGATAACGTCGTCGTTTCTGGCCGCCTATACGGTAGCCAAAGCCCTCTTCTTCTCAAAATTGGGTTGGAGGCCCTACTTCCTGCGCGCTCTCATGGGAGCGGGGATTACGCTGGGGTTGATCATAATCACGGGACTCATGCTGGTTTTCAACTTCGAGGGATTTTTCCTGGCTTTTCACCTGGTGAGTTTTACCAATACATTGTGGATACTGGATTACGCCACAGACAACCTTATCAATCTCTTCCCCTCGGGCTTTTTCTTCGATGCCGCGCTCCTTATCGCCATCTTGATAGCGCTTGAAGCGCTGGCTCTGACCGTGGTATCCGTAAGATTCCTGCTGACGACAAGGAGGGTAAGGGCAAGGGTCCGCTAGTGCCCGCAGGTGGAGCAGCTTGATGGCGTGGAGCAGGAGCTGCAGCCCCCTCCCCCACCCGAAGGAGCCCCAAAGTCCATATCGGAACCGGCGGAACCGCTGGAAATCGTGGCAAAGGTCGAGAAGACCTTGTGAGCTTCGCCGTTGCATTTAGGGCAGAAGACCCCGTCTTTACCGTCATTCATAGGCAACAGTTTCTCGAACTTGTTGCTGCACTTGTTACACACGAATTCATAAATTGGCATTGCGTTTACCTCTGATATAAATCACTTTATATCTTTTCCAGGAAATCTGTCAAGGTTTTCCCTCATGGACCACCACTCCCCCTACCACCGTCAACATCACCTTTACATCTTTCAGGCTCTTCACTCCCGCGTCCAGCGGCCCGGGCTTCAACAGTATAAGGTCGGCCAGTTTGCCTTCCCCGATACTCCCCTTGACCTTCTCCTCGAAGGAGGCGCAGGCGCCGTTATAGGTATACATCTGTATCGCCTCGGGGAGACTTATGAACTCGATAGGCAGAATATCCTTCCCCAGCTCGGTGAGCCTCGCCACGGCGCCATAGAGGCCGGTGAGTGGATTGGGCTCCGCCACCGGTGAATCGGAGCTGAAAGCCACCCGGATACCCGCCCTGTGAAAGGAGCCAATGCTGTACAGCCACAGCCTCTGTTCCTGAGGCACATGTGACAGATAACGGTCTCCGCTACAGTACAGAAAGGCCGGCTGGCTGACCACTATCAATCCCGCGTCTTTCAGTATTTTCAAAAGATGGGGAGGACACAGGGAACAATGTTCTATTCTATGGCGGTGGTTTTTCCGGGGACACGATACCAGGGCCGCGGTGACGGCTTTCAGCTCCGCCTCGAGAGTCTCCACTTCCAGCGAATGCATAGCCATCTGAAATCCGCTTCGGTGGATTTCCAGCGCTATCCTGTCGAGTTCCTCCTGCTGCGGGTGAATCCTGCCCCTGGCCATATTCACGACGACCTTGACCGGTCCGAGGCGCAACCGGTTCCCGTCTGAGGCGGATGGGCCTGCCGCCTGCCCCGGTTTGAAACCCTCGTCCAGGAATTCAGCGAACGACCGGTAGCCCGGCATAAAGGTAACGCGGCTTTTGAGAACGCCATCTTTCACTATCTTCTTAAAAAAGCGCCATTGTTTCAGGTCATTGCTTATGGTGGCGTCCTGCAGAGATGTGATTCCCCGTGCAAGATATTCTCTGTTTGCAAGCGAAAGCCCTTTCTCTATCTCTCCCGCCTTATGAAGCAGCGGTTCCAGCCTGGCCTCCAGGAAATCGTCCATCCCGAAGAGAAGCCCGTCAGGTTCGCCGGACTGGTCCCGGTCTATGTACCCATCCTCCGGCTCTGGCGTGTTCACGGTTATGTTCGCCAGCTTCAGCGCCACGCTGTTCATCACCCAGGCGTAGCCAGTCCTGTGTATGAGGCGGACCGGATGCGCCGGCGCCGCCTCATCGAGGTCCCCGCGGAGTGGATGCCTTCCTTCCCGGAGCCTGAACTCATCATAGCCGGAACCTGTAATCCATTCTCCGGCGGGTAGGGTCATTGCCCTCGCCCTGATGACGGATTTCATTTCCTCGATAGAAGATACGGCCCGGGGACTCATATCAAGGTGCAGGAGTGAAGAAGCATAAGTCGCTATATGGCAGTGCGCGTCGTTGAATCCCGGCAGAAGCACGCCCTGCTGGCAATCTATGACCCTGGTCGCGGCTCCGCGGTAGTCTCTCAGAATTTCCCTGCCGCCGCAAGCCACAATCTTTTCGCCGTTGACGGCCAGCACCGAGATCTTCGATGGTAACCGGGCAAGCTTTGCTGTGTCGATGACACGAACGTTAGCCAGAATCAGGTCAGCCTGCACGGGCCTTGCCTCTCGTCTTCTCCAGATTCACCAGAAGTATGGCTATGTCCGCCGGGGTAACACCCTCCAGCCGGGAAGCCTGTCCCACGGTAGCGGGCCTGAACGTTTCTAACCTCTGCCGCGCTTCCTGCCTCAGTCCGCGAATCAGGCCGTAATCCGTGTTGGCCGGAATGTGCCTCTCCTCAAGCTTTTTCATCCTGTCCAGCGTCCATCTCTGCCTTTCCAGATATCCTTTGTACTTGATTTCGATTTCAACCTGTTCTTCCACTTTCGCTATCCCCTGTAGAGGCAATTCATGAATTGCCCTTGCAAGAAGCCCCATAGCCCGCATCTTCTCCAGGTTAATTTCAGGACGGCACAGGAAATCCGCCAGTGAAGTGCTCGTGGTCACCGGGACCGTTCCGTGACTGGCCAGTGTTTCGTTCAGCCCATCGCAGAGGGAGAGGTGGTGCTTCTCCAGATATTTGACCAGGTCCGCCGCAAGCTGCCTCCTGTTTTCTATCTCCTCATGCCTCTCCCTCGACACAAGCCCCAGCTCGTAGCCTGCCGGACTGAGCCTCAGGTCGGCATTATCTCCTCGCAGCAGCAGCCTGTATTCCGCCCTGGAGGTAAAAAGCCGGTAAGGCTCCGTGTGCTCGCGCGTGATAAGGTCGTCTATCATGACACCTATGTAAGACTGGTCGCGCCTCAGGACAAGAGGCTCTTTCCCTTTGACCTTCAATGCCGCATTTATCCCGGCGATGAGTCCCTGTCCGGCCGCTTCCTCGTATCCTGTGGTCCCGTTTATCTGTCCGGCAAGGAACAGCCCCGGCACTTTTCTGCTTTCCAGAGTGGCGGAAATCTGGGAAGGTGGAACATAGTCATATTCGATGGCATATCCGGCCCTCATTATCTCCGCTCCTGCCAGGGCCGGTATCGTCCTCAGCATGGCCAGTTGCACGTCCTCTGGCAGACTTGTGTTCGCCCCCTGCACATACACTTCGCTGGTTTCCCACCCCTCCGGTTCGAGAAACAGGCCATGAGAGCTGTGATGGGCAAACCGAACTACCTTATCTTCTATGGAAGGACAATACCGGGGGCCTCTGCCCTTAATGAAGCCGGTAAAAAGCGGCGCCCGGTGCAGATTAGCCCGGATAAGCTCGTGGGTCTCCTCATTGGTATGTACCAGGTAACAGGGCAGCTGCCGCCGCCAGGCTGTTTCCGGGCCAACGGGATAGGCAGGATTAACCTGTTGAAACGCGGCCGGACTTATTTTCTCTCCCTGAAAGCTGAAATAGAGAGGCGCGGAGCTGCCAGGGTGGATTACAGTTTTAGCGAAGTCGATGCTGCGCGCATCGATGCGCGGCGGAGTCCCGGTTTTCAACCTGCCCAATGTCAGGCCCAGCCGCTTCAGGCTCTCCGGGAGTCCATACGCTCCGGATTCTCCCGACCTCCCAACCCTGAAGTCCCGCTCGCCTATGATGACCCTTCCACCCAGAGAAGTTCCCGTGGTCAGTATCAGGGTCTTGCCTTCGTACACAACATCTGTGCTGGTCTTTACCCGGAGACAAGACTGTCCCTCACCAATCTCCTCCACCATGGCCTGCTTCAAATCAAGGTTCCTCTGTCTTTCCAGAACATGCTTCATCTCGCGGCTGTAGAGAACCTTGTCTGCCTGGGCGCGAAGCGCCTGCACCGCCGGGCCCTTGCTGGTATTCAGCTTCCTTATCTGGATAAAAGTCTTATCCGTGTTCCGTGCCATTTCTCCGCCCAGCGCGTCTATCTCGCGCACCACGTGGCCTTTCGCCGGTCCTCCTATGGACGGGTTGCACGGCATGAGGGCGATATTGTCGAGGTTCATAGTCAGCAGCAGAGTGCGGCATCCCATCCTGGCGGCAGCCAGGGCCGCCTCGCAGCCGGCATGCCCCGCGCCCACTACGATAACATCATAATATAGCTCGTTCATGAACCTGACATATCACCTCAAGTAAAGAATATTATATTATTTATCTATGCGGTCCGTTAAGGCGCTCTGGCCTCTCGCTTTCCTGCTGCTGCAAATGCTCATGGGTTCTTGCATCGGCAAGGCCGTTCCCATGCCCACGGATACTCCTGCTCCTCAGGCCAGTCCCGGCCCGATCCCGCAGCCGGTGGAAACGCCATTCCCGGTTCCCATCGTTACTCCCATCCCAACAACCATCCCCACTCCACCTCCAACCCCAACCCCATCTCCCGTCCTCATACCCGACCTGAAGCCGCACTCCCCACCCGATTGGGGCGCTCCGTTGGTCTTTCTATCCCAGGATGGCCGCGTCTCGAAGACCGCAGTTCCATATCAGAAAGGGAGTTTCATGGGAGTCGCCCTGACCAATGCCAGCAACGGGGATTCTGACAACTTTTATGTAGAGCTGAAGGTTGACGGCAAGAACGCCTACCTGTGGGATTTCGAAGCGCTCAAGTCCGGAGCGGTCGCAACAGAAGCAGCCTCACTCGACTATCTCATCGACTACCTGTCCCTGAAACCCGGCAAGCACCTGCTTGAACTGGTAGTTGATGCCGGCGGCTACATTCTTGAAACTGACAAATCGAACAACCGGCACCTTGCTGAAGTTGAAATCGCCACGGACCTTCCTGACCTCAAGCCCCACACTCCCCAGGGCTGGGACGCTCCCATTAAGTTCATTTCCAGTGAAGGTTCGCTTTTGCAGAGCGGCGTGCCCTTTCAGCCTGGACGCTCTGTCGTGGCAACGGTAATCAATTCCGGCACCAGGACTGCTGTTAATGTCCCTCTCTCGCTCCTGATTGACGGAACTCTCGTTTACACGGCGGTTTTACCCCAGGTCCTGCCCGGGCGCTTCTTAACTGCGGCGGTACCACTGGATGATGCGGTTGTCCGGTACAAGCTCAAGTCCGGCAGGCATGTTTTTCAGCTTATTGTCGACCCGCAGAATGACATCGAGGAACTGGATAATACTAACAACAGCTATTCCGCTGACATCGACGTGGCTGTCGCCAGGGCGCCTGTGGCACGGAGGGAGCCCCAATCGCCCGCGGAAGCAAAAATTCAGAAGATGTTCGATGAATATACATGGATCTCCGGCTCCAACATCGACGAGGTGGTAGAGATAGCGAAGGAGGTTCTCAAGGACATCCCGATAGACTGGTCCATCGTAAGAGTCAACGCTTTGCCCTTTGACGAGTTCAATGTCAGGTACGGGCAAATTGCCGGCAGAACTCCTGAAGAGAAAATCAGGGCGCAGCAAAGTGTGGCGGCAACCCCGCTGACTGGCTACGCCTTCTTTCAGGGCAGTAACCTTCAGCAATCAATAGTCGTCAGGGAAGGGCTCCTGGCGCAGGTACTTCCTTTCGTTCTGAGAGAAATAGGAGGAGGTTACTATATAAGAACAAACCCCCAGGGCCTGATGAGGTCGAGCGCGATACCTACTCAGGAGTTCGTGGTTGATATCGCCGAGGCTTACGGGTTGCAGGTTCTAAAGGAGAAATTCGGATGGGACGGTCTGGCACGTGTTTCTCACCTTATCAGGCCGGATGTGGAGAGCACCGTGGCTTCCTATGTGAATTCGGACGAGCTTCTTGGCGTGAGTGTGAGAATACCCTGGCTAATCGCGGCTGAGTCCGGTCATCCTGATGGCCGTGTCCCTTCAGACGTGTTGCTCAGGACTTTTCTTAACTTTGTAAGTATGAGTGACCCCGGCCCCTATATCAACTCAGTCGTGGCAAGATCGCAGGCCATGGACCGCGGACGGGTTATCGCTGCCATAGAGTCAAGGGTGGTGGATAAGGAACTGACAATCATCCCCGAGCCTGTCCGCCAGAGGCTCGACCCCGGACGCAAATACGGCAATGAGCTTAGCCTTGACCTGGTTCTAATCAATCAGCTTTCCTTTTACAGGCCGTAAAGGCCCACCCGGGCAATCTAAAGTAGACAAAATCGCCGCATTTATTGTATTCTATCGGCTATGAATAAGAATAGCTTTTCCGGACGTAATATAAACCTCCTCGTTTACACCTGGTTCTTCTTCTCGGGCCTCGCAGCGCTGATATATCAGGTGCTGTGGGCGAGGCAGCTTGAACTACTCTTTGGAAGCACCCTGTACGCCATCAGCACTATCCTCTCCGTATTTATGGCCGGGCTCGCGCTCGGGAGCTACCTCTTTGGCCGGTACGTGGATAGAAGCAAGAATCCGCTGCGGCTCTATGCCATCCTGGAAGGCATCATAGGATTTTATGCCCTGCTGACGCCCATCTTCTTCTGGCTCCTGCCCAGGATACTGGTTGCTTTTAGAGACGTGGTGCCGGCCGGTTCCGCTCAGTTCAGTCCCACGTATTTCGTTTTCAGCTTCCTCATCCTTATTCTACCCACGACCTTGATGGGAGGGACGCTCCCCATTCTCTCCAAGTATCTCGTGGCAAGCCGGAGCGATCTGGGGAAGAACATAGGACACCTTTATTTCATAAACACGCTCGGGGCCGCCTTCGGAACCATAGTTGCGGGCTTTGTCCTGATTTTCCTTATGGGCACTCAGTTTACCACCCTCACGGCGGCAATTATCAATCTTGCCGTGGCAACCAGCGCCTTTCTCGTGGCCCGCTCAATCAGGTGGACTCCGGCGCAGGAGCCTGAAATCCAGATGCCTGCCCCCGGGACCGCCAGTCAGGACGCTGCGCAACCTGCGGACAATCAGTCACCGAATTCCTCCAGGACAAGTCCCGGAAGCCTGAGCACCGCTGCCCATGTGATTATCCTGGTCGGTTACGGGATGGCGGGTTTCGCCGCTCTCGGTCTTGAAGTACAGTGGACAAAAGTCCTGACCCTGATGATAGGTACATCCGGCTACGCCTTCGCCCTGATGCTCTCCGCCTTTCTCATAGGCATAGCGCTGGGAAGCTTTTTCATGGCGAAGTTCGTGGACCGAAGAAGGGACCTCTGGAGAGACTTCGCGGTAATAGAAATTCTTCTGGGGATCTCTATCCTTGTCCTGAATCCTCTGCTGGGCAATCTGCCCAGGCTGTTCTTCAAGGTGTTCCAGTACAGGGATATGTTCTGGCTTCTTCAGACGACGGAGTTCTTTGTTATTTTCCTTATCATGCTTGTGCCGACCCTCCTCATGGGAGCCGCGTTCCCCGTAGTCAGCAAGATATATGCTCACGATGTGGACAAACTCGGCAAGAGAATCGGCCAGATTTATGCCGCAAACACCATAGGAAGCATCCTGGGACCACTCGCGGTGAGCTTCCTGTTTATTCCACTGACCGGATTGCAGAACAGCATCCTGCTGACTTCGGTTATCTACGTGATCGTCGGGATGGCGGTGTTATTCTACAGCGCCTCCGTGAGGCCATTTCTGAAGGGCGCCGTTTTCGCCATCCTGGCCGCTGCTTTTCTTTTCAGCAGTATCTTCATCCCTCGCTGGAACAAGCTGACATTGAGCAGCGGGGTTTACTATCACGCGTCCAGCTTCCTCCTCAATGCAGAGGACAGCAGCTACAAACTGGTCTATTACAAAGAGGGACAGATGGCCGTTGTCACAGTCATTCGCGGGACAGACAACAACATGGCTCTGGCCATCAACGGGAAGGTTGATGCCTCCACCCAGTCCGACCTCGGTACGCAGTTGCTCGCGGGGCACATGCCCATGCTTATGCACCCCAGTCCCAAAAAGGCTTTCCTGGTTGGATTAGCCTCAGGCATCACCCTCGGAGCTATATTACAGCACCCTGAGCTTGAAAGGGTTGACGTGGCTGAACTGGAACCTGCTGTCCTCGGCGCAACGCGGACTTTTGCCCGGTACAACAATGATGCTTTAAGCAATCCAAAAGTAAGGGTCTTCACCACAGATGCCAGAAATTATATCCTGACCACGAACGAGAAATATGATGTCATAGTCGCGGAACCATCTAATCCCTGGGTAAAGGGCAGCTCAACGATTTTCAGCCATGAGGTCTTTGAGACATACCGTGACAGACTGAACGAGGACGGAATAGTCATGCAGTGGGTCCAGGTATACCGTCTTCGCAACGAAGACCTCAAGACCATGATTAATACTTTCCGCACCGTTTTCCCTCATACTACCGTTTTCAGCCAGTTCAACTATCCGGACCTGATCTTGATAGGTTCCAAGAAGCCGCTTAAACTGGACCTGGCCCAGCTTCAGGCGAAACTACAGGATGAAAACGTCAACAGGAGCCTGGCAAGGATAAGGTCCAACGACCTTCATACCATAGTCAGCTTCCTTTTAATGGACGAAACCTCTGTAGCCTTGTTCGCCGGCGAGGCGCCTGTCAATACGGATGACAAACCCATAATTGAGTATACTGCCCCCAAGAACATGTATCTGAACACGACCGGCTCAAACTGGGACAGCATGAGGGCCTTCAGGACCAGCGCGCTGACGTTGTTGCCTGAGTTGAAAGGGACTCCCGAAGGAGACATAATACAGAAGAACTTCGAGGCCAGGGAGAAGTATCTGCAGGGGACCGTTTACTTCGAACAGGGTCTCTGGAACAAAGCTGTACAAGCCTACGAAGAAGCCTGGAATCTTTCCCCGGCCAACGGCTCCATAAAACAGGGTCTGGCTGCTTCCTACGAGGCTGCGGGAGAATACTTCTTTACCCAGAGCTACTTCAAGGAAGCCCTCGAACAGTATGAGCTGGCGCTGAAAGTGCTGCCGGACAAGTCCTCAGTTTGGTTTAATCTGGGAGACCTCTCCGACGCCGTAGGCGAGCCGCAGCGGGCCATCATTCTGTACCAGAGAGCCCTCCAGATCGATGAGCGCAATCCTTTTTTGATGTATAAGATCGCCCGGATCCTCAGGGAGCAGGGTAACTACACGAAGAGCCTCGACTACCTGAACGCCGCGCTTGAAGTGGACCCACAGTACGCCCCGGGCTACCTCGACCGCGGCTATGTCTATTCAAAGCTTCTTGAATACAATGAGGCCATAAATGACTACAACAGGGCTCTTGCCCTGGACCATCCTAAAAGCCGGTTCCTCGCATATCTGTACAGAGGCTGGGCTAATTACAATAGGGGAAAGTTCGCGGAATCCGTGAAGGATTATACTCGCGCCCTGAAGATAAAGCCGACGGCGGAGGCTTACGACCTCAGGGCTCTCTCAAATATCAGCCTCAGAAACTTCAAAGATGCCCTGAAAGACGCTGATCTGGCTTTGAAACTTCAGAGTGAGTACGACCTGGCGTACTATCACCGGGGTCAGGCGCTCGCGGAACTAAGAAAGAGGTCGGACGCCATTTACAGCTACGAGAAATTCATATCCATGACCAAGGATAGTTCCATGCGGGAAGCCGCGATGGTGGAGTTGAACCGTATCAAGGCGCAGTAGGGGCAGTCCGCCTTCTCCGCTTTGCGATCCGCCCTGGCGGACGATGGGTCGGACAGGCGGATGGATTACCCCGACTGCGGGTGGCCGATGAATCGGAAACCCTGAGAGCATGACTGGCAAGAGGTTCTTCGCCCGCAATATCGGCATTCTGGTCTTCGTCTGGTTCTTTTTCTCAGGACTCGCCGCGCTCATATATCAGGTATTGTGGGCAAGACAGCTCGAGTTACTTTTCGGAAGTACGCTCTACGCCATTAGCACTATCCTGTCCGTCTTTATGGCGGGGCTTGCGCTCGGGAGCTACCTCTTTGGCCGGTACGTGGATAGAAGCAAGAATCCGCTGCGCCTGTATGCAATCCTGGAAGGCATTATTGGACTTTATGCGTTCCTGACTCCGCTCTTTTTCTGGTTGATCCCAAAGGTCCTGGTGGCGTTGAAAGGCATCGTGCCTGCCGGCTCCGCTCAATTCAGCCCGGTGTATTTCATCTTTAGTTTCCTGATTCTTATCATTCCGACGACACTGATGGGAGGCACTCTGCCAATTCTCTCCAAATGTGTGGTGAGCAGCCAGACCCAGATCGGAAGACGAATAGGCAACCTGTACTTCATAAATACGCTTGGGGCTGCTTTCGGCACCATCATGGCAGGCTTTGTTCTGATATTCTTACTGGGCACACAGCTCACCACAGTCACCGCGGCAGTCATTAATCTCGCCGTGGCAGCCACCGCCTTTCTGGCGGCCCGCACGATGCGAAGGATTCCGGCGCAGGAGCCTGAGGTCCCCGCCAGAGAACCGGCTGCCAAGAGCCATGGCAGGGAAACAGTAGAACGAGGTCAGAAATCCAGGCCAAAACACGCGAACATCGCGGCAAAACCCGCTCCTCGTGGCCTGAGTTCCAGGGCTCACGTTATTATCCTGGTCGGCTATGGAATGGCCGGCTTTGCCGCGCTGGCTCTGGAAGTACAGTGGACAAAAGTCCTCACCATGATAATAGGCACATCCGTTTATGCCTTCTCCCTCATGCTTTCCGCGTTTCTTACCGGAATTGCATTGGGCAGCTTCTTCATGGCCAAACTCGTGGACAGGAGGAAAGATCTCTGGAGAGACTTTGCCGTGATAGAGATTCTTCTCGGGCTGTCCGTTCTGGTGATGAACCCCATACTGGGCAGTTTGCCCGGGCTGTTCTTTAAGGTATTCCAACATTACAGGGACATATTCTGGCTTCTCCAGACTGTCGAGTTTTCCCTGATTTTCCTCATCATGCTCGTCCCGACTCTTCTCATGGGGGCGGCTTTCCCTGTGGCCAGCAAGCTATACGCCCATGAGCTGGACGAGCTTGGCAAAAGGATCGGCCAGATATACGCGAGCAACACCGTGGGCAGCATCCTTGGACCGCTGGCCGTAAGTTTCCTTGTAATCCCATTGGTCGGACTCCAGAAAAGCATCCTGCTGACTGCCGTTATTTACGTAATGATTGGAGCAGTAGTGCTATCTTACAGCAGCTCCATAAGGGTACTCATGAAGAGCTTAGTCCTGGCCCTCCTGGGAGCTGTTTTATTGTTTGCCGGCATCTTCGCCCCGAGGTGGAACAAAATGGTATTGAGCAGCGGCGTCTATTACCACACTTCTGGTTCTCTCCTCAATACGGAGGAAAGCGACTACAGCCTGGTCTATTACAAAGAGGGACAGATGGCGGTAGTCACGGTGATCCGCGGAACGGATAACAGCAGGGCGCTTCTGATTAACGGAAAGGCCGACGCCTCGACGGAAAGCGATCTTGGCACGCAGCTTCTCCTGGGACACGTACCCATGCTGCTGCATCCGGAACCTAAGAAGGTCTTCCAGGTTGGACTGGGTTCGGGGATTACCCTGGGCGCGATTTTGCAGCACCCTGGCGTGGAAAGAGTGGATGTGGCTGAGCTGGAACCAGCAGTCAAGGAGGCGGCAAGAACCTTTTCCGCATTTAACAACGACGCCATGAGCAATCCAAAAGTCAGGGTCTTCACTACCGACGCCAGAAACTACATTCTGACTACCGATGAGAAGTACGATGCCATAACCGCGGAACCATCGAATCCATGGGTGAAAGGCAGCTCCACAATCTTCAGCCGTGAGGTGTTTGAGACATACCGGTCCAGGCTGAACGAGGATGGAATAGTCGTGCAGTGGTTACACATCTATCGTCTTCGCAGCGAGGACCTCAAGACCATGATAAATACATTCCGGACGGTATTCCCTCACACTATGCTTTATGGTCAGTTTGATAGCACGGACTTACTCATGGTAGGTTCCCTCAAACCCCTCAAGCTTGACCTTGAAAAGCTCCAGGCGAAGTTGCAGGACAACAATGTTAAGGCTAGCCTGTCAAGGATCAAAGCTGATGACCTTAATACACTTCTCAGCTACGTGTTGATGGATGAACCGGCTTTAGCCCGTTATGCCGGCGACGCTCCAGTAAACACCGATAACAGGCCTATCATAGAATACTCCGCCCCCAAGAGCATGTACCTGAATAGCATAGGCTCAAACTGGGACAGTATGACGCGATTCAGAACGAGCGCACTTTCCTTGCTGCCCGGACTCCAGGGAACACCCACCGGTGAAAGGATTCAGAGAGATTTCGAGGCTAGAGAAAAGTATATCCAGGCGATGATATATTTCGAGGAAGAACAGGAGCAAGGTGACTCGCTTTACAAGCCAAACCCTTTGTGGAAAGCGGAAAGTGGAGACTCGCAGCCAAAATGGCTGAAGAGCCAATCGCTGATGGCCAGAGAAGAGGCCTGGAATCTCTCTCCAACCAATGGCTCAACAAGGCAGGGTCTCGCCGCATCTTATGAGGAAGCAGGGGAGCAGTTCGTCGCTCTGAGTAACCGGAGACAGAACTACTATCCTGAAGCTCTGGAGCAATATCAGCTTGCTATTAAGGTAATGCCCGACAAATCCTCAGTGTGGCTCAAGCTGGGAGACCTGGCGTATGCGATGGGTGAATCCGCTGAAAGGACCATCCCTTTGTATGAAAAGGCGCTCAAGCTCGATGAACGCAATCCGCTGATACTGTATAAGATAGCCCGCATCTATACCGAACAGGAGAACTACAGCAAAAGCCTGGAGTATCTTGACAGGGCCCTTGAAGCCGTCCCCGACTATGGCCCTGCTTTTATCGGCCGTGGCTGGGTCTATTCCCGACTTTCCAGATACGGTGAAGCCATTGAAAACTATAACAGGGCGCTTTCTCTCGATCACCCTAAAATCAGGATCCAGGCATATTTGTTGAGAGGGCAGGCCTATCACGGTTTTGGCAGGTACGGTGAATCAGTAAAGGATTACACCCGCGCCATCAGGATAAAACCCACGGCGGAAACCTATGACCTGAGAGCCACTTCCTATATCAGTCTCAAGAAGTTCACGGATGCATTAAAGGACGCAGACCGGGCGCTGGCGCTTGAGGACAAATTCGACCTGGCGTATTATCACCGCGGGCAGGCGCTCGCGGCTTTGGGCAGGAAATCGGAAGCCATTCGGAGCTACGACAAGTACTTGGCCTTAACCCAGGATGGACCCACGCGGGAAGCGGCACTGGTAGAGTTGAACCGTCTCAAGACACGGTAGAACAGAACCCTAAATCTTCTTGACCTTCCTGGCGTTGGCAATCCGTTCTTCAACCATAAGGTCGGCCGCCCTCGCGGTGCTCACGCCCCTGGCGGTGGAAAAAGCGATCACTTTTTCCATGGTGTTATAGATATCGTCCGTCCTGATCCTGGACGCCTCAGGGTCGTAACCCGTCAGCTCGAGGGACAGATTTATTATTCCGCCCGCGTTGGCCAGGTAGTCCGGGGCATAAAGAATTCCTCTGGCCGCCACATCGTCGCCATGCCTGCACTCGAGAAGCTGGTTATTGGCGCCCCCGCACACTACCTTGCACTTCAGTTCCGGTATGGTCTTGCTGTTAAGCACTCCGCCGAGTGCGCATGGAGAGAATATATCGCACTCCATCGAATGAATGACGACCGGGTCCGCAACACTTATCTTGTACTCCCTGGCGATTCTCTTTACTAGCTCTGGATTAATGTCCCCGCCGGTAATCTGGGCTCCCTCTTGAGCCAGAAGACGCAGCAAATTGGAGCCCACTTTGCCCAACCCCTGGATTGCCACATTACGGTTCCTCAGCTCCGGGGAGCCGAAAACCTTCTTTGCGCATGCCTTCATGGCCGCGAGGACTCCCCTGGCGGTAGCCGGAGACGGGTCTCCGCTTCCGCCCATGTGAAGCGGCAGTCCGGTGACATGCTCTGTAGCCGTACTCATGTACTCCATGTCCCTGACAGTCGTCCCTACGTCCTCAGTTGTTATGTACCTGCCGCTGAGGCTTTCAATATATGCCCCCAGGGAGTGAAAAAGGGCCTCTCTTTTCTCTTCGGGAGGCACACCGATTACAACAGCCTTGCCTCCGCCCAGGTTGAGTCCGGCCATGGCAGCTTTGTACGTCATGGCTTTCGCCAGGCGGAGCACGTCGGTAAGAGCCTCTTCCTCGGAAGTATAATTCCTGATCCGGGCCCCGCCCAGAGCAGGGCCGAGGGTGGTATCATGAATGGCTATTATGGCCTTGAGGCCGGTCCCCTTGTCACAGCAGTAGACCACCTGTTCGTAGTCATCCTGTTCCATGTAGTCCAGTAATTTCAATTGAAAACTCCCTTCTCTGTGGTGTCACCCTGTACTGTCATTCTGAGCGAAGCGAAGAATCTCTCAGTCTCAGTCTTTTCCCCAGAAATCTTCCAGTTTCTCTGGATTCCTGGCCGCTGCTACCTCTCTGGCTTTCTGCAAGTCCTCGTAGGACTTGACTGAACCGTATTCCCTGACCTGCACCACCAGAGGCATCGGCACGGCGTGCCCGAAAATCAGAACCTGTTGCTTGCTCTCCAGTTTGGCCAGAACTGACTTCAGCTCATTCCTGTCCGGCGTTCCGGCCAGAACCGAATCGATATCCTTCTCATTATCCAGAAGGCACGTCATCTTCGTCCCCAGCTGTGACATGACGTCGTCATCAATGCCGCTCGGGCGCTGGTCCACGACCAGCAGCGTAACATGGTATTTCCTCATTTCCCTGGCAATGATTCCGAAAATAGTCTGCTCGGACACCTCGGGATTGAGGAACTTATGGGCCTCCTCGATACAGATGACCAGATGCGGCGGTCCCTGTTTCCCCTCAGCCATCGCCTCCTCCACCTGCTCACGGTATATATCGTATATGCGCCTGGTGAGAAGGTTTGCCACCAGTATGTAAGCCGTTATGTCCGTATACCTGCCGAACTGCAGCACAACATGCTTGCCCTGCTGCAGGTAGTGCAGAATTCTCGCCACGGAATTCTCAGGACTCCCGGGCACAAGAAAGGGGAAACGTTTCAATACCTGCAGACGCCTCCACAGTGCCTTCAGCGAGGATTCATTTTCATGCATTTCTTCGGCTAGCTCGCTGACCTCGTCCCCTCCTTTTAGGTTCAGGAAACGGACCAGCCAGCTCTTGTCTCCAAAGTGGCGGGCCAGACGGTGCACCGCCTGAAGCATTAACTCGCTCATCCTCAGGGTATCCCTGAGCAGTTCAATATCCTCCGGCTCTATCTCATCATAACCTATCCGGACCACAAAATCGGGTGTTACCTGCCTTCTCCTGGAACTCTCTTCATCCAGGGTGAAAACGGCGACACGCGATGGGAATAGCTGCTTGAGCGACTTGACTCTCCGGTTTGCCTCCCCCGTGCCATCCCATCCATACTCGTTATGCATATCGAACACCAGGTTCACCGCCTGGCTCTTCTGCAATATCCCGATTAACAGGAGACGGCAGAGAAAAGTCTTTCCGGTGCCGCTCTTGCCGAATATTCCGTTGGAACGCTTCACGTACTCCTCGAGGTTCAGGCAGATTTTCATCTCCATATCCAGCGGGTTGCCGATATGAAATCTGGTGCTGTCCTCACCACCGAATACCAATTCTATATCGCGCTCCGCGGCTTCCTCAACCGTAGAGAAGTGAGACGGAATGGATTTCACTGGCCTCGGCCCCAGCAGCAGAGATTCTTCATCAATGCCCAGGACGACCTTTGGCAAAACGTGCAGTATTCCGAAAGCGCTGGTGCCCCTTACCACCTCGGCTATGAAAGGATCGGAAATATCCGGCAGATTCGCCTGCGCGTTGGAGTTAATTGAGCCCAGCGTGACGTCGGTTATCATGCCGAAAAAGCGTTTCTTGCTTCCTTTAACGATGACATATTTCCCCACCGCCATATCTTCGACGGAGACGCCCTCGTCCATTTTGACTTCCAACCCGCACGATAAGGAGCCGGAGACAACCATGCCCAGGCGGATTTTGTCTGGCATTTGGATTTTGGAATTTGTCATTTTGCTTACCTTATGCTCCTCAGCAGGTAATTCAGCCGTTCCACCTCTCTGCCAAGACTCTGAGCCAGGCGCTTTCCTGCGCCCAGAAGAAACGCGTGAGGATCTGTCTGGACTTCAGCCATTTTCCGGAGACATGCAACTACAACCTGGTCCTGTCTTGAATCGAAAGAAAGCAGCAGGCTCAGGAAGTCGTAGCTTCTGCCAAACTCCTGCGTTTCCTCCTTCTCACAGGGAAATACAAACCCGTGAAGCCGGGGCGGCCAGGGAGGGAAGCGCTGATAAACAAGCGAATTCTGGCGATACCCGACCACCTGGGCGGTAAAGAGCGTGCGCAATAGCTTCAAAACCTGAGGGTTTGCCCTGAAAACCTCTTCTTCCTCGGCCATGTCCTTACCCCTGGCGAGAGGATATCTTCCTGTTTCTATTCCCGCAGTGGTCGCGTTCTTGACGACAGCGAAAATGTTAATCTCTCCGCTTCTTACTTTAAGCAGGCTTCCCAGTGCGGGCGGCTGGTTAATCAGATAGCACTGCGCAACAAACTCGCTGGTATTCCCCTCCACGACCTCAGCTACTTTCGTTTTCTCTTTCATGCTAAATCCAGCGGCTCCTCTTGCTGCTGTCCTTGGCGTTCAGCGCAAGCTGGAGGTCTTTTTCAAGGCAGAGCTGCTCCAGCATGGAATTGAAAAGCCGTCTGTCCTCGCCGCGCAGGACCGCCAGTTCATGGGATTCGCTCAGGGCAACGGGATAACCTGCGCCGCGCAGGCACTGGTCGTAGACCATGGAATGAGTCAAAGCAATAAGGTTCTCCGTCCTGGTCATCCACTCTGGTACTTCCACCCTGGCAACTTCGTCCTCCAGTCTTACATAGAAGAAGCATACCCTGTTTTCGCCATAATACTTCATAACGCTGGACCTGCTGCCGAATACGGGAGAGCGCTGCCCGGGTTTCAACAAAGATAAGAAAAGCGCGTTATCGCCTACGCCGGAAAGCACATCGCATTCCCTTGACCCCTGTGCTTTCTCTCTGCAAAATCTATCACAGTTCACAGGCTCGTGGGGGCATAGATGCAGACGGAGCAGATTGACCACCTCATTGCTCCCCGGGGTGCTAATGTAGCTTGCCATGGCTATCTGATTGGAGGAATGCAACTTCACCTTTCCCAGAGCCTTCAGCAGCCCTTCATCCAGCATGGCATGATGAACGAACGCGCCGAATGTCTGGTCTTCCAGTCCCCAAAGGATTAGAGACCCGTCCAGCAGCGCCAGGACTGGTCTGTCCCCCGGCTCCAGTTCCGCCACAATAGACGCCAGACCGGCTGCCTCGTCCACCTGCCTTCTCACCCCCAGCAGCGCGCCTTTGATCAGAACATCGCCTTCCTTACCGGAGGGGTCCCTTACGACAATATCTTCAGGCTTAAAATAAAGCCTCGGCGTCGAGAAAAGCTTCGCGTCCGGCACGGCCCCATAAGACAGCACGGATACGCCCAGGTTGATCAGAAAATAGGGGAGCGGGCTGTACCTCTCCGAGGACAGATTGGAGCCATCAACAGCTATGACTGAATAATCTTCCGGGGGAGGGTTGCACGCGGGGAAAGAGTTCAGGTCTTGCAGAGGCTCCGCCACCAGGAATGTCGTCTTTGCGGTCTCAAGCCTCTTCTTCAGTTCCTCCTGCTCGGGACCAAGCTTGAGAAAAGTTCCCCACGCCAGTTTTAGGGCTTTGCTCTGTTCTTCCCTTTCGAGGCTTATTTCTCTGGCCAGGTCCTCCACCTGTGGAGCTATCTTGTCTATTTCAAGGGACATGATCCACTATCTTCTCTTGACTTCAGTGCCCAAAGTATATATAAGATTCATGAAGGGCGCAATGTAATCAAACCGGAAATCAAAAAGCTGACATAGTTGCACGAATTTCGTTCTTTATGAATGCTGGAGCTTTTTCCAGAGAACTTCTTGCTATATAATGAAAATATAATAACGTGGGAGGCGATCTACATGAACAGGATATCATTAACAATTTTGGCCCTCATTATTCTCGGAGCCTTCAACTATTCCGCGGTCCAGGCCCAGACCCCTACCCCTACGCCTGCGCCGCCTGCCCTATCGGTATTCTCGGACGATTTCGAATCATATGAGGCAGGCAAGCCGCCCGTCCTCTGGCAAGTTATCTTTTCAGGCGGACCCGCTGACTCCGAGACGCTATCGTCCATTGTCTCTCATTCTCCATCCAGTTCGTTCAGGCTCATAGGGGGCTCCCGGGCCTCATATGTTCTCAGGCCGTTTTCAACAAACGCAAACGCCATAGGATATGAGGCATGGATAAGACCCGGCCAGACCGCCGGCGGCTTCATAGCATTCGGAATCAAGGAAACCGTCACAGCCACCAGGCAGGAGAATATTGCCAGTGTCGCGTTTGGCAATGGAGCCATATCCGTCGACGGGAAAACGGTGGCTACCTACGTCTTCCAGGATTGGTTCAAGATCAGGACAACCCTCGACAGGTCGGCCAATTCATTCGCACTCACGGTGAATGAAACCGTCGTGGGCGTTTTCAGGGCTTCGGCTGACCCGGAAAGGCTGAACTCCATCAATTCGCTGGTACTATCCGCAAATGCCGGCAACCTTGTTCCCGTTTATTTCGACGATGCGAGCGTATTTGTTGTTTCTTCGCCAGGCACCCAGGTGATCACAGTTCCGGGAATTCCGGGACCGCCCGGGCCGGCCGGACCCGCGGGTATTCAGGGCAAGGCGGGGCAGCTGGGACCTCCAGGGCCTGCCGGGCCCACCGGTAAGACAGGGGATGCCGGGCCAGCTGGACCGGTCGGACCTGGGGGACAAAAGGGAGAACAGGGAGTACAGGGACCTCCCGGTCCCGCAGGGACTCCCGCTCCTATGGGATGGGTGGTCATGCCGACAGCAATAGCCATAATAGCGCTGTTGCTTGCATTCGCGGCCATTGTTTCGCTCGCGGGCACGAAAAAGGCGCTGGAGCAGATGAAGATCCAGGAAGCAAGAGAGAAAGAGATCGAAGCAACGACGCCGGCTACACCGGCCATGCCAACCTCGACAGCCCCGGCTGAAAAAGCTGACAAAAAGGAATAATGCAGTCCCGGAACAGGTCATCTCTCCCCAGCGCGGGAGAGAGTTAGGGTGAGGGAGTTCAATTGCCCAGAACCGGAATCGTTTACGACCCTATTTACCTCAAGCATGATACCGGCGACCACGTAGAGCGCGCGGAAAGGCTCGTGCGTATCATGCGCACACTTGAAAGTTCAAGGCTTGCCGGGGAACTCACCAGCATCCCGGCCCGTGCTGCCACAAACGAGGAACTCTGCCTGGTCCATAGTCCCGATTACGTTAAGTACATCAAGGGTTTCGGCAGCGGCTGGCTCGACCCGGATACCTATATGTCGCCGGATTCTTACCAGGCCGCACTGTACGCCGCGGGCGGAGCCGCGGAAGCCGTCCAGCGTATCATCGAGGGAAAAATCACCTCCGCCTTTGCCCTGGTGAGGCCTCCGGGACACCATGCCTCATCGAATAAAGCCGCCGGTTTCTGCATTTTCAACAATGTCGCGGTTGCCGCCAGAAAAGCGCTCAAGGATCTCAAACTCTCCAGGGTCATGATCGTGGATTACGATGTGCACCACGGCAACGGAACGCAGGACATTTTTTACGGCGACCGCTCGGTGCTGTATTTCTCCACCCACCAGTACCCGCATTATCCCGGCACCGGCAGCTATGACGAGACGGGCTCAGTAGAAGCAAAGGGCACCAAGATTAATGTCCCGCTTCCTCCTTTCTGTGGAGACAGGGAGTACGTGCAAATCTTTAATGAAATTCTCGTACCGGCAGCAAGGAGGTACCGCCCTGAGCTAATCCTGGTTTCAGCGGGCTTCGACGGCCACTGGATGGATATGCTGGCCCAGATGCAGCTCACAGTCAGCGGCTACAGGAAAATGGCCTCGATACTCATGGAGCTGGCCGGAGAGCTGTGCCGGGGACGGCTGCTTTTTGTCCTTGAGGGAGGCTATGACCTTAAAGCCATCGCCGCTTCAGTCGAGGCTACCTTCGAAGTCCTGCTGGAAAAGACGGTAGACGAGGACCCACTTGGCCCTCCGCCGCAGGCCAGAATTCCGTACGGAGTCAATGACCTGCTCTCGAAGATAAAGAAAATACACGGTATCTAGTACAGACGGAATAATTAATGTATGATGCAAAGAACTGAGTGACGAAGCGTTCTCGTAGGGGCAATTCATGAATTGCCCCTACAGCTTTGTCTCGGAAGTACGTTGATTTATTGTTCTCTCTACCCAGCGCGGGGGAGAGAGAGTTGGAGTGAGGGGGAAGCCCCCGCTTGCCATTCCCCTTCAAATTGTTGTATTATCCATGAACCCGCTTTTCGTATAGCTCTATTTACTGAAGATAAGGAAACGCCTATGTCTCACGGATACGCAGGACAGATACTGAGGATAGACTTATCCTCCGGACAAATAACCTCCATTCCCACGAGCGACTACGCCGATAAGTTCCTTGGGGGCAGGGGAATCGCCGCCAAAATCCACTGGGATGAAGTACCGTCAAATGTCTGTTCGCTGGACCCGGAGAACCGCCTGGTTTTCATGACCGGTCCCCTTGCAGCCTTTCCCGCGGTCGGAGGCTCCAGGTGGCAAATCAGCGCCAAATCCCCCTTCGGATTGCGGGAGCACTGCCTGTACTCCAACTTCGGCGGAGGGTGGGGCGCAAAGCTAAAGCTGGCTGGATGCGACGGCCTGGTAGTTCAGGGAAAAGCGGATAAGCCGGTCTACATTCTCATAGACGAAGGCAAAGCACAGATTAGAGATGGCTCCTCCCTCTGGGGAAAAGGCAACCTTGAGACCAGAAACGTTCTCAAGGACGAGGTCGCGGATTCCTCTGTATTATCCATAGGTCCAGCCGGGGAAAAGCTCTCGAATATGGCCACCATCCTGGCCGAAAACGACGCCAGCGGCTCCGCCGGCCTCGGCGCCGTGATGGGTTCCAAGAAACTGAAGGCCATCGCGGTTAGAGGCAACAGGAAACTGATGCCCGGCAACCAGGAGCAATTCGACGGGATCATCAAACATTTCCAGCACCTCAGGAACTACCCCACCATCTTGCCCAGAGGTGTGTCCCACTCTCTGGTGGGAGGCAAGCTCAAAAAAGACTACTGCTTCGGCTGCGTTGTCGGATGCAACAGAGCGGTATACCAGGCCGATGATGGCAAAAAAGGCAAATTCATGTGCCAGGCTGCCAGCTTCTACGACCACTGGGCCACAAAATACTATGGCCAGGTTTCCGAAGTCCCTTTCTACGCCACCAAACTCTGCGATGATTACGGGGTATGCACTAAAGCCCTTTTGATGCTGATTATCTGGCTCAGCTCATGCTTCAAAGCCGGAATAGTGAACGAAAATGACACGGGCATACCGCTTTCAAAACTGGGCAGCATGGAATACATTCAGGCGCTGCTGAAAACCATCTCTTCCGGAGAAGGCTTCGGGGCCGTCCTGGCGCAGGGCACAGCCAGAGCAGCGGAAGCGCTTGGAGGCAAGGCCAAGGAGTTTGTGCCGGCCAATTTACACCGCTCCGGCGATACCAGCGAGTACGGACCGAGACTGTATCTGCACACCGCGATGATAAGGGCCACAGAGCCGGCCCGCGTTCCCCAGGGCTCGCTGCACGAAATAGGCCTGCTCTTCTTCAGATGGCTGGCATGGCTCAAGAGGACCGAAGAATCTGCCGCGAAAGATGACAGGGCTCGGCTGAGCACTGATGACTTGCGTACCATAATCAGGAATTTCTGGGGCAGCGAGGAAGCCGCTGACTTCTCCACCTACGACGGCAAAGCGCTGGCCGCCAAAAAGATACAGGACCGGGAATATGCCAAAGAAAGCATGGTCCTCTGCGATGCGCTCTGGCCTGCCTACAGCCTCGATTATGTCAGGGAAAACGGAGGTCCCACCTTGGAGAGCAAGGTCTTGTCGGCCGTTCTGGGCAAGAATATGAGCGAAGATGACATCTGCCTCCTCGGGGAGAGGATTTTTAACCTTCAACGCGCCATCTTTCTGCGCGAGGGCCACAAGGGAAGAGATGACGACACTCTCCCCGATTTCTATTTCAACGTGCCTCTGAAAACGGAAGCTCATAACCCGGAATGCCTGGTCCCCGGCAAGAACGGCGACGTCCTCTCCAGAAAGGGCGAGGTCGTGGACAGGCAGAAGTTCGAGCAGATGAAGGATGAATATTACCGGCTGCGCGGCTGGGATGTGACAACAGGTATTCCCACCCCGGAGAAGCTGGCCGCGCTGGGGCTCTAGCTCGGGGCACTTCCCTTTTTCTTTTAAACCATATATAATATCTAGCACTTTATGGTCAAGGAGGGAAACAATGACCCATGTAATCTCACTACTTGGGATTCTCCTGATCGGATCCGTTTTATCCGCATGCGCTCCCGAGGCTATCCCCATGGAAAAACCTTCAAATTCCGCTGCCTCTGATTTGCAGCGTCCAGTGGCAGAAAACAATAGCCAGGAGGCGTTCTGGACGCAGGTCAAGAATGAAGCCAGGAAAGAAGGAAAGGTTGTTGTTTACGGCCCGCCCAATTCCGATCTGAGACAGGAGTACATGACATCCTTTCAGCGGGCCTTTCCCGGCATCGCCCTGGAATACCTCGGCGCAACGGGTGCCTTGATGGCCCCTAAGCTCCTCTCTGAACGCCGTGCCGGACTATTTCTGCCGGATGTTCACATTGGCGGAACCACTACGATGCTGACAGCCTTGAAGGAGATAATGGTTCCCATCGCTCCGTTGCTTATCCTGGATGATGTGAAGAACCCGGCCCGCTGGCGGGAGAACAAGCTCGAGTTTGCCGATGAAAATGGTAAGTTCGTACTCGTTTTCAGCGCCAAGCTCGGTGGACATGCAACTTACAATACTCAGGCGTTATCCCGGGAAAAGATGGAGGGTTTCTCGCTCAGGGAGCTGACTCAGCCGGAGTGGAAGGGCAAGTTCCTGTTTTACGACCCCCGCATAGCCGGGCGCGGCCTCGAATTCGCCGGATGGGCTTACCCTCACCCCGCGTTGGGAGAGGACTTTTTCAAGGGGCTGGCCGCTAATGAGGTCATCGTGGGCAGAGACGCCCGCCAGATGCAGGAATGGGTGGCCCGCGGAAAATACCCTCTGATGCTGGCCGGCAGCCCGGAGGAGGGTCAGGAGTTCACTAAGATTGGGATGCCGATAGATTTTGCAAGGAAGTTCAAGGAAGGCAACTATCTTACCAGCGCCTTCGCCAACGTGGTTGTTCTGGATAAGGCGCCTCATCCCCGTGCCGCGGCGGTTTTCCTTAACTGGCTATTGGGCAGGGAAGCCCAGACCATTTGGTCCAGGGTGATGCAGTACCCCAGCCTGAGAAAGGATGTGCCAGTGGATTTCCTCCTGGACACGGTCATTCCCGACCAGGGAGTCAGCTATGACAAGGGATGGACCGAGGCTTCGGTCAGGCAGAAATCAGAGATACAGAAAACCATGTTACGGATATTTGGCGCTCCGTAAGCCGTGTCCCGGTCATGTCAGGACTTCGGCAGAAACCGCTGGAAGACTTCATTTCCCAGTAGCCGGCCTCTCGGGGTAAGCCGCAGCTTCCCGCCGGCGCATTCAAGCAGGCCAGCTTCCTTCAAAGCGGAGATTTCGTCTCCGTACAGCCGGTCCATGTCGGACCCGTATCTCTTCCTGAATTCCTGCAAGTCCAGGCCTTCCACGAGTCTCAGACGCAGGATAATGTGATCTGTCCTTTCCGTTTCAGGAGAAATGAGCTCCCTGCCCAGGATCGCCTTTCCCTGCTCCTCAATCCTGCGGATGTATTCCAGGGGATGGGCTACGTTCCAGCACCTTTCCCCCTTGAAGTAAGAATGCGCCCCGGCGCCGATTCCTGTATATGAACCAGCCTGCCAGTAGGTCAGGTTGTGAGTGCTTTCCCTTCCTGGTCTGGCCCAGTTGGATATCTCATAGTGAACATAGCCGGCCTTCTCCAGCACATTCTCAGCCAGAGAATACATGTCGGCAGCCAGGTCGGGGTCCGGGGCAGGAATCAAGTTCGAGCTGATATCCATAAACAGCGGGGCATGTTCTTCGAGTGTGAGGGCGTAAAGAGAAAGGTGCTCCGGTCCTAACTCGACGGCTTCCCCCAGGCCGTCCTCCCACTGTTTCAGGGTCTGAGACGGAAGGCCGTACATCAGGTCAACTGAGATATTGTCAAAGCCTGCACTCCGCGCCTCGATGTACGCTCCCCTCGCCTCCGAGGCTTCGTGAAGACGGCCAAGCATCTTCAGCATTTCGTCATCAAAGCTCTGCACGCCCAGGCTCAGGCGGTTGACTCCGCATTTCCGTATGCTTTCAAGAAACGCCGGAGCCAGAGTCCCGGGATTCGCTTCCAGAATTATCTCCGCCTCGCCGGCGATGCTGAAGGAATCACGGCAGGCGTTGAGAATTAGCTGCACATTCTTGGCGGAGAGCAGGCTGGGTGTACCTCCGCCGAAATACACGCTCGTGGACTGCAAAGACAATGCTCGCCAGCCTTCCATCTCACGAAGCAGAGCCCCCACATATTGAGGAATGAGCTTCTCCAGCCCGCTATATGTGTTGAAGTCACAATAGCGGCACCGCGCCCTGCAAAAGGGGATATGTATGTAAACTCCGTGGGGTTCCCCGGCCATCCCTTAGCCCTTTTTTGATCCCAATCCCGAACAAAGCACGTTGCAGGTCTCGCAGTTCTCCTGGCACGGCTCTACATGAATGGTGATGTTTGCCCGGGGCAGCTTGCTCTTTATGTCTTCCTCCAGGTGATCGCACATCTTGTGGACTTCTTCCAGGCTGGAGTGCTTTGCCATTACCAGGTGAAGGTCTATGTGGCGCTCTCCACCCGCCTTGCGTGTTCGGACGTCGTGGAAACCGGCAAGGTCTCTTGAATGCTCGGTGATGCTGGCCCGTATTTTCTCCAGCTCACCCGCCGGCAGCCTCTCATCGAGCAGCCCGTGAAGTGACTTCCGGGTCAGGAAGGTCGCCGTGATTGAGTAGTATATGGCGACTAATGTCGCAGCTATCGGGTCGAAGACAGACATTCCGGTCAGCTTTAGCATGAGGAGACCCGTAAAAACCCCCAGTGAAATCAGGATATCGCCTCGCAGGTTGCGGGCATGAGCTTCCAGCGCCAGGGAGTCCTCTCTCCTGGCGACCTTTAGGAGATACCCGCTGAAGAAAATATTGACGGTCATGGAAAAAATCATGATGCCCAGGCCCCATTCCACGTGTGCCACCTGCGAGCCGCTGAGGAATTTTCTGATGCTCTGGTAGATGATAAAGAGGGACGTGATGTACATCAGGCCGGCTTCGATGAAGCCGCTGAGGTTCTCCGCCTTGCCGTGGCCAAAGGGATGCTCCTCATCCGCCGGCCGGGAGGAAAACCTGATGCTGAGGAAAGCCATCACCGAGGCGAGGAGGTCTATTGAGCTGTTCAGAGCTTCCGAGAGGATGGCTATGCTGGATATGCTAATGCCAATTATTAGCTTTAGCGCTATTAGAATGGCGTCCCAGATTATGGCAAGAGTTGCTGCTCCACGTTTTGTTCTAAACAACTGCCTTTCTGTTTTCCGCCGGGGTGCGGCGCTGGAAGGACCGCCATATCAGGAATTTGCCCCATTCCTTCTTTTCCCACACCACCAACAGCTGGGACGCATTGAAAATGGAACTGTAAGTGCCTGTCAAAATGCCGATGAGAAGGACCAGGATGAAACTCTTTATGGTCGCCCCTCCAAAGAGAAAGAGAGCGACGATGACAAAGAGGGTGGTAAGGCTGGTATTCAGGGAACGTCCCAGGGTTTGGGAGATGCTATAGTTCACCACCTCCCCGAAGTCCTTTGAAACGCCCTTTATGGAATTCTCCCTTATCCGGTCGAAAACCACTATAGTGTCATGAACGCTGTAGCCCACCACCGTAAGCATTCCCGCTATGAACATCGAATCAATTTCCAGGCTGAAAAATCTCCCCAGCAGGGAAAAGGCGCCCAGCACCACGAACACATCGTGAATCATGGCTATGATGGCGCAGACGCCAAAGCGGAAGGGTTTTTGCACCTTGCGGAACGCGTAGGAGATATACAAAAGGATAGCAGCTGCTGCTATGGCCACAGCCACGGCGGCGCGCTGCGCGGTCTCGGCAGCTACGAGCGGAGATACGCTGAAGAAGTCCAGGGCAGTCACGGAGCCGAACTTGTCCTTAAGTCTGGTAAGAAGAGAATCCTTGGTATCCGAGGTGATTTCCCTGGTCCTGAGAAGGAAATTGCCCTCGGTGGTTCTTTGCAGAATGGCATCGCCGTAACCCGACTCGGCCAGGTAGGCCCGGAGGTCAGACTGCGCGACTTCCTGTTCGAACTTCAGGGTCATGGTCGAGCCGCTGGTAAACTCGATGCCGGGCCTCAGGTGAGGCGGTATCGCAAGAGAGATAATCCCCGGCACAAGAACAACAGCCGAGATAAGAAACCACCAGAACCGTTTGCCTACAAAGTCAATCATTATTTCCTTTCACGAGACCGCACTGTCATCCTGACCAAAGCAATGTCATTCTGAGCAAAGCGAAGAATCTTAAAACTCTCTAACCTATGTATATAATTTATGATTTTTCCCGATGGACGTACTCAGAACAAAGCGCAGCAGGGTCCGGCTGATAAACACAGCGCTAAACATACTGATCGCAACACCGATACCTAATGTCAGCGCAAAACCCTTTACCGCGCTGGCCCCCAGTATATCGCCGAACCAGTAGAGAATGCCCGCGGCTATAAAGCTGGAAAAATTGCTGTCCCTAATTGAAGTCCAGGCCCGGCTGAAACCGGCCTCCACAGCGGCTCCCAGAGTTCTGCCGTCTCTCAGCTCTTCCCTCATCCTTTCAAAAATAAGTACGTTCGCGTCCACCGCCATGCCGATTGATATTATGAATGCGGCTGTGCCGGCCAGCGTCAAGGTTACTGGAAACATCTTGAACAGAGCGAGCACCAGAATTCCATACATGATCAAAGCCAGGCACGATACAAAACCGGGCAGCTTATAGTAAATCAGCATGAAGAGAAGAACAAGCAACAGCCCTATCTCACCGGCCAGAAGGCTCTTCTTCAAGGAATCCGCCCCCAGGAAGGCATCCACATCCTGCTGTTTAATGATATTCAGGGGCAGGGGCAGCCTTCCCGCGTTCAGCTGAATAGTAAGCCGTCTGGCTTCATCGATACTGAGTCCTTCGATAACCTCATTGGCCTCGATCTGAGTCTGCACTATAGGTGCCGATATCAATACATCATCAAGAAAGATACCGAGCGGTTTTTTAATCAGCCGGCCCGTAACTTGCTTGTTTATGTTAGCGCCTAGGCTAGTCCACTCAAGATGCACAACTGGCTGAACCGACCCCGAAGTTAAATCCACAAAAGCATTCTGTTTCAGATACTGCCCGGTGAGCTGGTATTCCTGGCCGTCAATAACCGCTTTGGCGGGCGCCCAGACTATGTCTCCCTTGTCATCTTTGACCGGCTCGCCTTTTTCGTCGAGTTTTTGCTCTCTGAAATCCAGAAATGCCGTCTTACCTATGAGCTTGATGGCTTCGTCGGGATTCTTTACACCCGGCAGCTGGATCAGAATCCTGTCCCCACTGGCCTGCCGCTGAATTAGCGGCTCGGTAACACCGTAGGCATTTACACGCCTCTCGATAATATCCATCGCCCCTTTCAGGGCTTCTCCCTTGTCTTCATTGGGCCCCAGCCTGGAAAAATCGGCCTGGAGGATCACTTCGGTGCCGCCCTTCAGGTCCAATCCCAGCTTCAGACCTTCACGGACGAACCGGTTGGGCTTGCCGGTCTCATCCTCTCCAAAAAGAGGCAGATCTATTCGATTTGTAAATAGCGCCAGGGAAGCTAGAGCGATAAGAATGAGTATTACCCACAGCGTCTGTTTAGTTCTTGAATCCATATCTCTAAAAAACGACTCCTTTATCTATACAAACGTATATTATATCGCAATAAGAACAGTCCCGCCATAGGATTCGCAGATGAATAAGGGCGTTCTACACAAAATAGGTCAAACCGTGATTGTGCCGCGCCCCTACAATCGGCTCTCGTCCTTCAGCATCCCTTTCACGAACACCAGGGCTTCTGCCCTTGTGCTGATGCGGCCCAGCGCCCTTGCTTCTTCAACCTTCCCCAGCAGCTCCCCGAGCAGCGGGCCCGGGGAAAGGGAGAACTCCTTTATCAGGTCGTGCCCGTTCAATACCCTCGGGGCTTTCGTAACAGCCCGCATCTCTTTATGGGTTTTCAACACGTAATGCACGTTGTCCACATTTGCCTGCCAGTCTTCCCTCCGCACCTCTGCTCCCTTACTGGCCAGGAAGTCAGCCAGACTCAAGTACAATACATCCAGGCTGGCCTCTCCCGTATCTCGAAAGAAACGGTAAACGGCCTTCTTGCTGGGTCGTCCGTCACCCGATGCGTCTCCCATCTGCGTGGGCCTGAGGTGATTCTCCACGATTATCCCCACCAGGTTTATTTCGCGGTTACTGAAGCGTAGCCTCTCCAGGATTCTCCGGCTGGCCTCCGCCCCCATCGTCGTATGTCCGTAGAAATGGGCGAACCCTTCCGGGGTCAGAGTCCTGGTCTGTGGCTTGGCTACGTCATGAAAGAGCCCGGCCAGCTTATTCAATGCGCATCGTGTGCTCCCCGGAGCTACCTCTTCCCTGAAATGCCTTTCAGCCTCTTCATCCCATTCCAGATAAGAAAGCAGAGGGTCTTTTTGCCTTTCCCCGGCGCCGGACTGAAGTATGCGCTCCGACTCACCAACGGTAACCATCGAGTGCACGAAAACATCATACACGTGCCAGCCAGGCTGGGAGACCCCTTTGGCAGGAGCCAGTTCAGGAAAAAGTTCATCCATAAGTCCGAGTGAATCCATTCTTTTCAGACTCTCCACGGTTCCTCTGCCGCGCAATACAGCTAACAGCTCCTCTCTAATCCTCTCTCCTGCCACGTTCTTCACCAGATGAGCGCTCCTGCGAATGAGCTCCTCTGTCCCTTTATCAATGGAAAATGACATTTCAGCGGCCAGCCTGAAAGCCCGAAGGAGCCGGGCCGGGTCATTATCGAACGCGTCCCCACTCACCGCGCGGAGAATACGGCGCTGGAGGTCGAGCTGTCCCTGGAAAGGGTCGATTATGCTGCCGGCGGCTATCTTGCTATCCGAAATAAGTGTCTGTAGAATCGAGAGGCCTGCGGGGAGCGCCATGGCATCAATCGTGAAATCGCGCTCGGAAAGGTCCCTGTTAATGTCCCCCCGTATTGTGGAAATGTCAATCTCGAACTGGCTTCCTTTCTCTCCGGAAACCAGACGGTAGACTCCTCTCTCAGCGTCGAGGGGCACAAAAGTGAAGCCAATCGTCTCGGCCAGCTCCAAAGCCAGCGTTCTGGAATCCGCCTTTACGGCCAGGTCTATGTCTTCAGACGGCCTTCCCAGGAGGGTATCTCTTATGAAACCGCCTACTATGTAGGCTTCAACGCCCTTCCCGTTCAGGAAAGCAAAGACCTGACTGATTAGTCCCGGCGTCTCGACAGGATTATCTCCAGGCCAATGAAAATGAGAGCCAGGGGCCAGAGTTTCCAGCCCTGGTTCTTCCACCATTCCCAGGGAATTAGTCCAAAGTTAGTCAACGTAAGCAGAAAACCAAGCAGAATAAATGCAAAAGATATGAATATGTGCCCTCGGCCCGCAGAGGCGGACCTTCTCCTGGAAGACATCCTCTATTTCCTCACCGCTCCGGCCACTACGATTACCAGCCCGATTATAACCAGGATGGCTGGCCAGAAGATGCGCGCCATAACCCAGATACCCGGGAAGAAAGCCACACTTTCAAAAACCCTGTCAAGCAGAAAAACCATGCCCGCAAGGACAGGGAGAAGTCCCAAAACCAGGTACACAACAAACGGAGAGCGCTTGCCAATAATGAGGACCTCCTTGCTTTCCTCTTCCTCCTGTTTCGCCTCCAGGTCCTCGCCGATATCCTCACCTGCACTCACGGTTTCCCCGGTGGGTCTCCAGCTCTCCGCCTCTTCCGAAGCCACTCTTATGCCTTTCGGCAGCACGAGCCAGAGAACACCGTAGATTATTATGCCCAGCCCGCTTACGAGGGACAAGAGTATGAAGATTAATCTTACGAGAACAGCGTCAATATCAAAATGCTCCGCTAGGCCGCTGCATACACCAAAAAGGACCTTCCCCTTCTCAGTTCGATATAAGGTTCTGCTCGCCGTAACCAGGTTAAACCTCCACCGTCTCTTTTTCAGACTTCATTTCGGTGCTCTTCTCCGTACTCTCTTCCTCCGGTTTGAGTTCCCTCAATTTCTCCGGGCTTTCAAGCCTTTCCAGATAAAGTATACCATCCAGGTGGTCAATCTCGTGTTCCAGAGCTTGAGCCAGCAACTCTTCTCCCTTCAAACGGCAGCTTTTCCCTTCCCTGTCCAGGTACTTCACCATGACAGACTCCGAACGGTTCAGCTCGCCTATGTAGCCGGGTACGCTGAGACATCCCTCCTCCACTACCCTGGACCCTTTCCTCTTAACTATCTCCGGGTTGACCAGCACAAGCTTCTCCTCTGTCTCAGGGATCTGGATAACGCACAAACGTAAACCGATGCCTATCTGAGGCGCCGCCAGACCGACTCCCCTGGCATACTGCATGGTCTCAAACATATCATTAATGAGTTTTTGCATGGCCTTGTCTATCTCTCTAACTCTCTTGGCCTTTTGCTTCAAAACCGGGTCCGGAAATCTTCTGATCGGTAAAACTGCCATCTCTGTCCCTATCTCTGTCTCAGCATGTGCCTATATTATATTTCTTAAAGCTGAAAAAATCTATCGGCAGACTACAGCACGGTGGCCGGGTCAATATCCACAGACCAGCCCCTTCCAAATCGCATGCCGCTTACGAGAGAAGCGGGGTCTTCACCCTTTATCATCAGATTCCAGTAGTAGCGGCCTCTGACCTTTTCCGGGAAAGACGGGGACGGACCTGCCACTACAATGTTCTTCAGTCCCTTTTTTTCAATGTCCGCTTCGATCTCTTTTTTTAGGCGGTGAGTCTCCTGTATGCACTTTTCCTGATTGGAGTACGTGAAGGTGAGTCCGGCCATCCGCAGGAACGGCGGATATCCGTACTGCCTCCGGAAAGCAAGCTCTCTTTCATAGAAAGACTCGTAGTCCTGCCTGGAAGCCATATATATGGCATAATGCTGCGGATTGTAGGTCTGAATTACTACTTTGCCCGGTTTGACTCCCCGTCCGGCCCTCCCGGCCGCCTGGCAAAGAAGCTGGAAGACCCTCTCGCCGGCCCTGTAGTGCGGCAGCTGTAATCCAAGGTCCGCCATTACTATCCCTACCAGGGTCACCAGCGGCAAATCAAGTCCTTTGGCGATCATCTGGGTGCCGATAAGTATGTCCGCCTCATGGGAACGAAAAAGGGACAATATTTCCTCGTGGCTCCCTTTTGCCAGTACCGTGTCACTGTCCCATCTGAGGGTCCTGACTCCGGGGAAAGCCTCGCGCGTCTCTTTCTCAAGGCCCTCTGTCCCCATACCCCGGAACCTCATATTCAATTTGCCGCATTTAGGACACTGCTGCATCATGGGCAATCTGAGATTGCACTGATGGCAGAGCAAAAAATCTCCCTGGGCATGATAAGTCAAAGCTACAAAACAGCGCCGGCAGCGCAGCACATAGCCACATGCCTTGCACAGCACGAGAGTCGAGGAACCCCGCCTGTTAAGAAAAAGGATGGCCTGCTCTCTTCTTTGCAGAACATCTTCAAGGCCTTTTAGCAGAGTCCTGCTGAAAAAACCGTGGTTTCCCGCCTTGTGTTCCTCCCTCATATCCACCAGTTGCACTTCGGGAAGGGGAGCCTCTCCGGCCGGGGTTATCCGCCCTGGCAGCCTTAACAGGGTGTATCTTCCGCTCACAGCATTATAGTAGCTCTCCACATCCGGAGTGGCGCTTCCAAGCACCACTGCGGCCCTTCTGATGCGGGCCAGTTCCAGGGCCACATCCCTGGCGTGATATCTTGGCATCTCCTGGTTCTTGTAACTCCACTCATGCTCCTCATCAATTACGATGAGCCCAAGGTCAGGCTGCGGAGCGAATATGGCGCTCCGGGAGCCGATTACCACTCCGAATTCCCCATTCTTTATGCGCCGCCACTCGTCGAACCTTTCACCCATCGAAAGCCGGCTGTGAATCACGGCAACACGGCCGGGAAAACGGGCCAGGAAACGCTCTATCGTCTGGGTGGTAAGAGCTATCTCCGGAACCAGCACCAGGGCCTTCTTGCCCAAAGCAAGGGCCTTTTCCAGGGACTCCAGGTACACTTCCGTCTTGCCGCTTCCGGTAACGCCATGAAGCAGGAAGACATCCGGAGCAGTTGGCAGGACATCCCTGCTATTCCGTTCCAGGGCCGTAGCTATTCTTTCGCAAGCTTCTCTCTGAGCCGGCGTGAGGACCGGTTTAGGGTTTGGCGCTACTACAATGGTAGAAAGCGGGTCCCGCCACACCTCCTTTTCTTCCACGGCTATCCAGCCTTTACCAGCCAGCTCCTTCAATGGCGGACCGTACCCTTTAAAGAGTGACCTCAAAGTTGGAACGGTCAGCAGGCCTTTGCCTTCAATCAGAAGTTTTAGAATCCTTGCCTGACTTTCCGCTTTCGGGAGCAGTTCTTCCACCCTGGTCCTGGCCTCCTCCTCAGAAAGCCTCAAAGCAGCGAACTTCATGAATTTCGGTCTCACCTTCTCCGGCCCCAGGTGGACCTTCCTTCCTATCAGCCCGGCGGATTCCAGGCGCGCGAGGAGAATCGCGGCTTCCCTCTTCCCCATTTCCTTTTCCAGGTCTCCCTGTTTCAGTTTCCCTTTTAAGTCAAGTCTCTCCAGGAGAGCCGTTTCACCAGAGGAAAGGGATGGCACGCCGGAGCGGTCTCCTGTGGGTTCGATATCTACCGCGATTTTTGTGGGGAATCCCGGTGGTAACATCAGCGCTCCCGCGCTGAAGGGCCCGCAAAGATAATGCCGGCTGAGCCAGGAAGCCAGCTTTATCTGTTCTGGGTTGAGAAAAGGATGGGTGGATACTGAGGATATTATGTCTCTGGTTGATTCAACCTGTGGTGTTTCCGACAGCTCAAATACCATCCCCAGGATTGTTCTCTTGCCGAAAGGAGCCCACACAAGCTGGCCCGCTTGCAGAGACATCCCCGGTGAAATAGAGTAAGAGAACAGGCCGGTACCCCCGACGGGGGAGTTTACTGCCACCTCGGCATATTTCATAGAACTGACAAGTTCGTTTGAATGTCATTCTCAACCTTGAATGTCATTCTGAACCAAGTGAAGAATCTCTGTTTGAACAATACCAACAAAGCTGTAGGGGCAATTCAATGAATTGCCCCTCCGAGAGATTGCCTTGTCGTTCACATTCGAGCCTAGGCGGCCGGCTTCACCGACGACCCGGCTGCGGGCGCTGCGGGAACAACAGCTTCCGGTGGGGCCTCAGCTTCAGCGGCAGGAGCGATCTCCTCAGCGATTACACGTTCGCGGCGCTTCTCTTTGAGACGGGAAGCCGACCCGCTGAGTTTCCTTAAATAATACAGGCGGGCTCTTCTCACCGTAGCCTGTTTTATTACCTCAACCTTTTCGATATTTGGGGAGGCGAAGAAGAATACCCTCTCCACGCCCACCCCGTGCGAGATACGGCGTACTGTGAAACTGGAGTTATTCTTACCCTGTTTTATGAGTATCACCACTCCTTGATAGGACTGGAATTTCTCTTTGTCGCCCTCCTTGAATTTCTGGCTGACCTTGACCACGTCGCCGGGCTTCAGCTCCGGTATTTTTGAATTCCGCTTTACATCTATTAAGCTAGGCATTACCATCTTCGTAACCTTTCTCTAATTTCTTAACTTTTTCCCCGCACTCTGCCGGAACCTCCGTCAGTATCTCCGGTCTTCTCAGCCTGGTGCGAAGCCTGGCCTGCTCCTCACGCCACCGTGCTATTTTAGCATGATCGCCCGAAAGCAGTATAGGGGGCGCTTCCAGCCCGCGATAAACAGCCGGGCGGGTGTACTGGGGATATTTCAATATCCCTTCGCTGAAAGACTCCCCGACCAGAGACTCCGAACTGCCCAACACACCGGGCAGCAGCCGGACGACGCACTCTATTATAACCATAGCAGGCAGCTCACCGCCACTCAGAACGTAATCCCCGATGCTTACCTGTTCATCTGCCAGGTTCTCGGCCACCCTCTCGTCAACTCCCTCATATCTGCCGCAGAGGAAGACTAGCCCGGGCCTTTTGGAAAAATCCAGTGCCGTCTCATGTCTGAAGCAACGGCCCTGCGGCGTCAGAAGCACAACACGGGATGCGGCCGCATCGGGGTGAGTTTTCCTGATGAAGTCCACCCCTTCAAAGAACGGGGCGGGTTTCATCAGCATTCCCGGCCCTCCGCCAAAAGGATAATCATCCACGGTGGAGTGTTTGTCGGAGGTAAAATCGCGGAGATTGTGTACCCTGATATCCACCAGCCCCTTCTCCTTGGCCCTGCTGACCATACCTTCGGCAAAGGGAGAATCGAACATGGCAGGGAAAATAGTGAGTATATCTATTTGAAACATCGGACTACCTGTCTATCAGTGTCATTCTGAGCAAAGCGAAGAATCTCACACACAAACTCCACTGATGGACTCGCCCTTTGTAGTATTCTTACCCGTGCGAGTGCTTGTGAGGCACCTTGTTAGCGCAGTCAACCTCCTCCCCGCGAAGAATCTCGATGGCATGAGGAAGGACCGGCAAGATGGCCTCCAAACACTCCTTCACCCCGGCCGGACTTCCGGGCAGATTGATTATCAGACTTCTCTTCCTGATTCCAGCCACAGCCCGGCTCAGAATGGATGTAGGAGTCTGCTCCGCCGTTCTGCTTCTCATGGCTTCGGCCAGACCCGGCACCTGCTTGTCCAACACGTCGAGTGTCGCCTCCGGAGTATTGTCCCGGGGCGAAAATCCCGTCCCGCCGTTGGTAAGTATGAGGTCCAGTCCCAGCTCATCGCTCCAGCTCCTGAGCTTTTCCGCAATCAACTTCCTGTCGTCGGGCAATATCTCATACTTCACGACCTCTCCATTCAGCGGCGCTATCACCTTTCTGACGGCGGGCCCGCTTTCGTCAACCCGCTCCCCCCTGTGCCCCTTATCGCTCATGGTCAGGATACCAATCTTAATCATCCGGCATTCCTCTTCAATTTACTACCAATTTTAGCACATCATATTGGCCATTACTATTAACAAGCCCATCCTTGCCGGCCCAACCAGTCACCTCCATTGAGACACTCTCTGGGGCTTACCACGTCAGCAGAGCTGCTGATTTGAAAGAAAGGGAAGACCCGATAGTACAACGATAGTACAATAGGATCCGACTACACGCCCGCTTCCTGTCCTTTAACCACTTTCCTCTCGGCCTCGCTAAGACCGTACAGGTCGTAAACTTGACTGTCTATTTCTTCGTCCGTTCGCTGGATCTGCCGTTCCAGCTCATGTCTTTCCTCAACATTCAGAGGGAGGGTTTCCTGGAACTTCTTACATAGGCCTATCATCTTTTCCGCAAGTTGGACAAGAGCAGCGCGCATCTTCCGGTCTGCTTCGCTGTCAGGATCGATAAGCCGAATCGGGAGCGGTTCGATAAATTGCCGGTTGGCCGAGCGGAAACCGCCTCGGAAGGGCGCGCTTATCCGCCGGAAACAATAATCAAGCACTTTAGAATGCAGCAGAGCGACTACGTAGAGATAGTTCTCATGTGATCCTTCTTTGAGGATAACACCACCAACGTCGACGTTATCCAGGTAGAAAGAGCCAGTCTCATCATAAATTGCTTCCAGGTGTTGCACCAGTCTCGGAATGGCCAGCTTTGGTAGTACGTGAAGGGCTAAGTTCTGAGTTCTGCCAAAGGCATACCACTTGTTGCCACGCATCTTCCCACTCTCCCTATTCTCAAGCAGGCTACGGTTGTGGACCAGGTACTCCCAGCATCTGGGATAGGAGATGGCAAGGCTTTCTGCTGTTATCAAATCAGCCTTCCCGTTCTTCACGTTGTACGGGAACAGGAGCAATCGCTGCGGAACAGGCGTGCCATAGCGTTTGATATCCTGACCGCTCAAGAGGGGCTTCAGTAATTCATTTTCCAGTTCGTGGACCTTGGCGGTCGCATCCGAATGAACACGCATCATGCAATGTCCGGCAACACCCAGCTTCCTAAGAATATACACCTTATCAGCGCTTGTCTGTAGGCCCACAAATACCTTATCGGCCAGCTTACCCAGAGGCGCCGTGTTAGCAGTTAGCTTCTGCCACAGTTTATCTCCCTTTGCCAGTGGCGGCCAGATCCGTTTGGTTATGGCTTCCTGGCCAGTTATCACTACAGGCAATTCTTCAAGGTCATGGGCAGAGGTGATCGGTGAATCGGTAATGCCCTGGGGGACCGGAACATAGCGCAGGCTTTTCTTGCCCTGTTCCTTCTTGAGCACCACTATTGCCGGATATGTCGTAGCTTCGGCAAATACTGTCTGTGCCGAAAGGTCCACTATGTTCTCTACAGTACATTTCTGTCCGATCATCTGCAAAATTCCTGCTCCATACTGCGATTTCAGGAACTTGCTGGAGCAGATGAAACCCAACCGCCCACCCGGCTTTAGCAGCTCTATACCCTTCTCCAGAAAGAGGACGTAAATATCGAAAGAGCCGGAGGCCGAGGCAAAACGGTCTCTGTAATAGTCAGCCTCATCCCTTGGCAAGGCTTGAATCCGGATATAGGGAGGATTGCCAATGACCACATCAAATTTCCCGCCTTGTACCGCAGGGGCAAACCCGTGCTGCCAGTCGAAGGGTCTTCTGTCCTCCCATGATTTCCCGAAATATTTGTTCAATTCGCCTTCGTCGCCGGATATCAGCGAATTCCCACGCCGGATGTTATCGACCAGGCTTGGCAGTATATCCCGGCGCGCCAGGCTTCGAAGGAGAAGGTTCAGACGGGCTATCTCTACGGCCTGCCCGTCCAAGTCAACGCCGAAAATATTGCCCTTGAGAACGGGCAGTCTGTCCCACTGGTCCAGTTCTGCAACAGGCTTGCCTTTCACTGCTGCGTGATATCTGAGAAGTTCATCATAAGCTCTTATCAGGAAAGAGCCTGAACCGCAGGCAGGATCCATCACTTTGATCTTGATAATCTCGTCGTGATGGTGTTCCTCGATAAACCGGCCGACGGTGTGTTTCACAATGTAATCGGTTATCCATTTTGGAGTATAGTAAATTCCCTGCTCTTTGCGTTTCTCTCTTTTTGCCTGCAGCGAAAACTCATCGGCGGCCAGGCCGGGTTCAGGTCGTCCCTGCGCCTCTTTCGCCTTTTGTTTGACGATGGTGGCAACATGACCCAGATACTGCTCGTAAACGGCTCCCAGAACATCAGCATCTATAACCGAAAAATCATAGCTGGCAAGGCCGCCCGGGACTTCATAGAGACCGTCAATTATTCCTTTTAGAGTGAAGGCTTCTATAAAGACCTCGTCGGCAGCATGTTTAGCAAAAAGATCGCTGTCGTAATAGCCATCAAATTGATGGAATACTTCTCTCAGTTTTTCAATCAACTCTGGCTTATGTTTGTTGCTTCTCCATTGATTTATTGTTGCCAACAAGATTCTTTCTTCAATTTCCCTGTCTTCACAGGTGCGGATAAATATGAGACGATTGAAGATGCGCTGTATTACTTCATCTATCTGTGAAAAACTAAGGCCCGGATTATAGTGGTGGAGTTGACTGAAAAGCTCTTCACGCCAGTTCCTCAACTGCCTGAAGAGGCGCTGTTCCACTGGCTGTGACGCCTGGAGCCCACCTACCTTCCTGGCCTCCTCCTCCAGATTACCAGCCGCGATAGATTCCTTTGAAAGCAGCCATAGTCGGTCAAAATCATCATCCGCATAGTCCTGGTATGTAAGATTAAGGAAGGACTGGCCTGTCTGCGCATTGAATAATCTCAGCCGGGCGAAGCTGGTCAAAACAGCCCACGTCACGCCCCTGTTGTAAGCGTACGTTACTGCCTGCTTGATATACTCAGCGCTGTTCAGGTCTGCCTTAAGGTGCTTGGCTTCAAGATAAAACCTGGAAACGCCCTTCAGCTTAAAAGCATAGTCCACACGCTTTTTAAATACATTTTCCTCGGGAGCAACTTCATTCACATCATCAAACTCCCAGCCTAACGCGCGGAATAGCGGCTGAATAAAACCCTGTTTAGTCTTGGCCTCATTGTAGGCTTTCGCATGGGCTGGTGATAGCGCAAGGTAATCAGCAACTAGCTTGGCTATTTTTTGTCTGGCTTCGTCTTTGGCGATCGTCAAGTTACCTGGTCTCCAACCAACCGCTGAACCACCGGAAGATGACCGGTCGTTTGATACTCATACTTAAGTGATATTCAGGATATTTCTTGCCTTTTCCAGGAATTTCCCCGCAGAAGCGATAACTGAGCTGGCTCCAGCTTCAGAAAATTCAGCCTCATAATCTGCGTCTTCACGGAGGCTCATGGCATTAAGATAGTCACGTACTAATTGAACGTCCAACTTGCCTTCCTCCACGAACAAAGACCTCAAGGCTACAGCAAGGCAATAATGACTCTTCTCCCTGTAGCCTCTCGAGAAAACAAGCGCTCTGGCCGCATGGAAAATAGCATAGTAGCCTTGAATTGTTGACCATTTGTAACGCCGATTTTCGTAGCCTGCTTTTGCCTCTAGAAGATCACTTTGGCCGACCATGATCTCTTTTCTGAATAACTTTTTACCCGGCTCAAAGGGAATGATCTTTTTGTTTTCAAGACACTGCTTAAACTCCTGATTCATCTGCGGCTCTTTCCCACAGCAGGACACCTCTTTCCACTTCATCGAGGAAAGTTTTCTCTGCTTCACCGGCCTTGAGAAGCTCAGTTGGGCTCTTGATTATCGGCTGGATATGAATATCCTCGAATCCCGAAGGAAAATTGAACTTATACACTATGTTCTCCGCCTTCCTTCTGCTGATTGATACGATGAACAAATCCAAATCGCTCTTGGAGGTATCTGTACCCTGGGCACAACTCCCATAGAGCACAATCCGACTGGATATTTTCCTGAGTCCTTCTACCAAAGGCTCAATCAACAGGAGATTTACCAGTTTCTTATATTCAACGGCCGCCGCGTTGGAAGAACCTATTGAGTAAAAGAACATTTTACCCTCCCGCCTGCGTTTTAGAACGCCCGTTAAGTATAAGGCATTGAGCGCCCGATTTGCAGACCCGAACGCTATTCCGAGCTCACGGGCGACTTGTCGTTCGTAGAATTCCCTGTCAGAGAACTTAGCTAGCAAAGTCAGGACTTTTTGAGTCGTTGTAGCAATAACATGAGGTCCAAGCATCAAACATAACTCCAGATATTGAGCATGTGCTCATTATATGGAGTGATATCGCAAAAAGCAAGGGCTTGTTCGGCACCACCTCCGATAGCGCACCTACTTGAATTGTCACCCTTCCTCCACCCACTCTCCCCCTTAGCACTCACCATAACGAACTGCTAACTATATGAAATAATTCCAAAATTCTTTTCAAAAACCTATTGACAAAGTGGGGAATAGTGTATTAAAGTGGTGACCGGTGGTAACATACTTCAAGGTAGATATTAAAGATTCTAACAAAAATGACGTCAATTTGCTGGTCTCAGGTTATTGGAAACAATACGAACTAATTATAGAACTATTTCGAATAATGTTCAATTATCGTTGCCATATCGGAGCAGGACAATAACCAGATGTTCTTAGGTAAATATTATCACCGGGTAGATGAAAAAGGGCGCATCGCTCTGCCGGCCAGGTTCAGGCCTGAATTCGCGCAGGGTGTGGTCATCGTACCTGGTGCTGATAAATGCCTCAATGTTTACCCCCTTCCTCTCTGGGAGAAGACCGCCGCCGACATGAGCAAACATCCCCTGGCGAGAAGCAAGATGAGGAGGCTGGGAAGGTTCCTTTTTGGCGAAGCCACGATGGTTGAGCTGGATACACAGGGCAGAATCCCGCTTCCCCAGGATCGGAGACAGAACCTCAGTCTTACAGAAGAAGTAGTCATAGTGGGTGTAAACAGCTACCTGGAAATCTGGAACAAGGAAGCCTGGGAAAAGGAAAGCGCCGAAGTCAGCCAGGAAGCTTTCCAGATATTCGAAAGCATCGAAGACAACGGCCCGTTCGGTACAGGATTTCAGAAATCTAACCCGGATGAAGGGTAATCAGGATTCTATAGGAATATGACAGTACAATCAGGTAAGCACATTCCGGTCCTCGTCAACGAGGCCGTGTCCTCCCTTCAGGTCGAACGCGGCGGCAAGTACATAGACTGCACGCTCGGCGCAGGCGGCCACAGCAAGGCCATTCTTGAGAGATGCGCGTCTTCTTGCCTGCTTCTGGGTATTGATGCAGACCCCCGGGCCCTCCATACGGCACGGGAGAATCTGGCGTCTTTCCGCAGTTCCTGCGTTCTTGTCCAGGGCAATTTCAAAGACCTCGAAACTTTCGCCCGGGAGAAAGACTTCCTCGAGGTACAGGGGATTCTCTTCGACCTGGGGCTCTCTTCTCTTCAGCTGGACGAACAGGATACCAGGGGATTCAGTTTTCAGTCTGACAGCCCCCTGGACATGCGGATGGACCCGAAACAGGAGATGACAGCCGCAATTCTGGTCAATTCGACGAGTGAGGACGAGCTGATATCTCTGCTGCAAGCTTACGGCGAGGAGAGAATGCCGCGGAAGACGGTCAGGGCGATAATAGCGGGGAGGCCATTCCGATCGTCCAGGCAGCTTGCGGAAACTATCGAAAGAACTGCCGGAAGACGGGGAAAGATCCATCCGGCCACCAGAGTCTTCCAGGCATTAAGGATAGCTGTCAACCGTGAACTGGACAACCTGAAAGAGGCTCTGGCCCAGGTTCTCAGAGTTCTCGGCAAGGGGGGCCGGCTCGTGGTCATAGCCTACCACTCCCTGGAAGACCGCATCGTTAAGGACTTCATAAGAATGCAAAGCAAGGACTGTATTTGCCCGCCGGGTGTGATGGTATGCGCCTGCGGTCATCAGTCCACTTTGAAAATCATCACGCGCAAGGTTATCAAACCAACCCGGCTCGAGATACTCGATAACCCGAGGAGCCGGAGCGCCAGGATGAGAGTAGCTGAAAGGATCTAGCAAAGGGCTGTTCCGGATAAAAGGAATTAAAAATGATAAACAAAGAGCTTTTCGTCGAGCCCTGTCCCTATCTGGAACAGCCCATAACCCCATCGCTCTTTGAGGAATACGGGCTCCCGTAAACCGGAGTCTTCGCAATATTTTGTATAGAAATCGAGAGGAGGAAAACGGCCATGTGATACTGAACCGGTCCCATAAAGCGAACACTTTTTGGATATCTTAAAAAACAATATGAAGCAAGAAAGGAGGACATAATGTCAAATCACGGAACATTAAACGCAATTGATGTGGGCACCACCAAGACGTGCAGCATCATTGCAAACATCTCCGATGGAAGGAATCTTCGAATCCTTGGTGTGGGAATTGAGCCCAGCAAAGGCCTTAACAAGGGCGTAGTGGTAAATCTGGAGGAGACAAAGAATTCCATCAGGGAATCTGTCCGAAAAGCGGAGAGAAGCTGCGGCCTTCGCATGGACAGCGCCTATGTCGGCATCACAGGCCGTCATATCAATTCCATCAATAACAAAGGAATGGTCGCCATAGCAAAGGGAGATAGGAGGGTCTCCAACGATGACCTCAAGAGGGTTATCAGTTCGGCGAGCACTGTAAATGTACCCAATGACCGGCGTGTTCTTCACACTCTCACCCGCCAGTATACCCTCGATGGGCAGCAGGGAGTGCGGAATCCCATCGGCATGCATGGCCTGAGGCTCGATGTTGAAAGCCACGTCGTCACCGCCTCTGCCGCTCCCGTTCAGAACCTCATTAAATGCGTGAGAGGCGCCGGTATAGAGGTGGAGGACCTCGTATTGGAATCCCTGGCCAGCGCGGAAGCCGTCCTGACTCCCGACGAAATGGATGCCGGAGTCCTCGTGCTGGATATAGGCGGAGGCACCACTGACATAGCCGTCTTCAAGGATGGCGCGATCTGGCACAGCGCCGTCCTGCCGGTGGGCGGTACTCAAATCACCCGGGATATCTCGATCGGGCTGGGAATTCCCTTTGATATTGCCGAGGAACTGAAAAAGAAGTACGGCAATCTTCTCATCAGCTCAGTAAACCAGAAGGCCGAAATCAAAGACGTATGCCTCGGCGGCGACGGCCACTCGATCATGCAGCAGGACCTTTGTGAAATCGTCCGGGCCAGGGTCGAAGAAATGCTGAGGATGGCTCTGCTTGAGCTTCCCCGCTCCGAATATCTCAGCCTCTTGCCTGCCGGAGTGGTACTGACCGGCGGCGTATCCAATCTTCCGGGCATAGACATACTGACCCAGGAAGTCTTCAGGCTGCCGGCTCGAACCGGACAACCTAGAGACATGTTCGGACTTGCCGAGATACTCTATGACCCCGCTTATTCCACCGGTGTCGGACTGGTCTGGTGGGGCGCCCGGCACGCGCGCGAAGCTTATCCGATGGGAAGAAGTATACCGGACAAGGTTACCTCTTCGATCAGGCACGCGCTGTTTCAGGCTAAGAGATCTTTAGCCCATTAAGTTTAGATTAAATATTATTATTAGTTCCAGGAAAGGAGGAAAACAATGAAATCAAGCCCCAGTATGAACATCGCCCGGATAAAGGTCGTGGGCATAGGAGGGGGAGGCTGCAACGCTATAACCCGCATGGTCCAGGCCGGAATCGAGGGTGTCGAATTCATTGCCATGAATACGGACGCTCAGGCCCTCGCTATCGGTGAAGCGCCCACGAAGATACAGATCGGTGTCAAAATCACGAGAGGCCTCGGAGCCGGAGGCGACCCGGCCGTAGGAGCCAAAGCAGCCGACGAGAGCAAAGAGGAAATCCGCCAGGTCGTAAACGGCGCTGATATGGTCTTTGTAACCTGCGGAATGGGTGGCGGCACGGGAACAGGAGGCGCTCCGGTAGTAGCCCAGATGGCAAAAGAAAGCGGAGCCCTGACAATAGGAGTGGTGACCCGCCCCTTCACCTTTGAGGGCGTACCGCGCAGACACTCAGCCGAGGAGGGCATCAACCGCCTCAGCCAGCACGTGGATACCCTGATAATCATACCGAATGACAGGCTTCTCGCCCTCTGCGACCACAAAGTCCTGGCAACAGAGTCCTTCAAAATGGCGGATGACGCGCTGAGACAGGGCGTATCGTCTATCGCCGAAATCATCAATGTTCCCGGCACCATAAACGTGGACTTTGCCGATGTGAGGTCGGTTATGAAAGACGCCGGCCCAGCCTGGATGTCCATCGGAAAAGCCGGAGGCCAGAACAGGGCCATAGATGCTGCCAAGAATGCAATCGCCAGCCCGCTGCTGGATGTTTCAATCGAGGGTGCCAAGGGCGTTCTCTTCAATGTTACAGGCGGAGAGAACTTGACCCTCCACGAGGTAAACGAAGCCGCCGAAGTCATCAGCAAGGCAGTCGACCCGGAGGCCAAGATAATCTTCGGCGTCCGCTTTGACCCATCCATGAACAACGAGGTAAAAATCATACTCATCGCCACGGGCTTCACCTCTCGCATAGGGGCCGATACAGGGCCCAAGGACGAAGATATCAGGGCGCTATTGCACAACATGCAGGACGAGAGTGAAATGGAGATACCCTCCTTTATCCGCTCTCCCCTCAACATGAGACGCCGCCAGATGCTCACCCGAGAGTCCATAAAGACCGAAGCTCAGGCCAAGCCGAATATGCCGGCCAGGCCGAACTATAGCAGATAGCGAGATAGCATAAAGGATAAGGGCCCCGAGGAATTGGGGCCCTTATCGAACTCCCTGTCTCGTAGGGGCAATTCATGAATTGCCCCTGAACTCCGGTCCTCCTCTGGAGTCGCTCCAGACTATAGTAATCTGCCAATTTTCTCCCAAATTTTCCCCAGCCACCTATTGACAAAAAGCATTTGCTAGTATATATTATTAGACCTCTATATCACTATACTAATAGCTTACTATAAGTATAGCATACTCCTGTTTTTTATAGCCTGATTAGTCTCCTTGGTTTAGCTTGGTAGAGGGGTACCTGTAACGAGTTGTTATGCGGAAAACGCAAAGGAGGACCTCATGAACATAAGTAAAGCAATAGCGGGAGTTCTCGCCAGGGTCGCCGCCTCCATTATTCGTCTCATAACAGCCAGTCACGGAGCCTCGCCGGCGCCGGTGAGGTGTTACGTAAACCGTGAAATAAGCCAGTATCGCAAGGCAAAGGAGGAAAAAATGTGAATTTTTTCACCCTCGCTATTACCGCGGAGGGAACTTGATTCGCTGCGGAACAGAAGCAACCATAGTTTGAAATACACAAAAGGAGAAAAAATGAAAGCATTTGGCAAGTCACAAAAAGGGTTCACAATGATGGAGCTGATAGTCATCCTGGCTATCCTGGGAATTCTCAGCGCGGTACTCGTGCCTAACGTGACCAGGTTCATCGGCCGGGGCACGGCGCAGGCTGAACAGGCAGAGCTCGCTGCAATGCAGTCGGCTCTTGACCTCTATATTGCTGATGTTGGCGGAGCCCTTCCGCTGACAGTACCCGGCGTGGCAGTACACGGTCTCCAGGTTGCCCCCGCCGGTGATAGCCCGATAGACCTGTATCCCAACTATACCCGCCAGGCCACCGTAGGAAGGGTCGGCGGCTACATTTGGGATGCGACCGGCAAGGTTACCGGACAGGGAACCTGGACGACACCCTAAATATACATAGCACCTATAGGGGCGGCCCGCTGGGCCGCCCCTGGTTCGAGACCCTTCGTTTCACTCAGGGTGACAAGATAGGATTGTCAGAGTGACAAGACAGCATTGTCATTCTGAGTTGGGATTTGTCATTCTGACTGAGCCCGGATTGTCATTCTGACTGAGCCCGGTTTGTCATTCTGAGCGAAGCGAAGAATCTCACGCACAGCCAGGATGCATGCCAGGAGGGAGAATTACTTGAATAAGGAAAACAACAACCGGGATACCCCCTGGGAAAAAGAGAGCGGCTCGCATGGCGAGCCTATCCATAACGATACACTGCTGGCCGTCAAGAAGTTCGTTGATAACGAGCTACAGCTATCGGATACTTCTGACAACCTCGGCTTTAAACAGAAGAATGACCCCGGCCGTATCGCCTGCCGCGACGGTGCCTCGCCCGCCGGAAAGGGGCCGCGCGGCCCCTCGGCAGCTAACCCCGCGGCGCAGCAGGGCGATCCCCAGGAGCTCTCTCTCAAGAAAGCGAAAATCTCCCCTCAGGCCATAAGCCTTATTCCCGAGTGGTTGGCCACCAAATACACCGTCATACCGGTTGAGGTGACAGGCGACGTGCTCTCCGTGGCCATGAAGAATCCTGCCGACCTCCCGGCCTTGTCCACGCTCGAGGCGGTCTCAGGGATGCGGGTGAAGCCCCACAGGGCCGACGAGGAGGACATCAGACATGCGATCCAGCAAAACTACCGGTTGACCGATGCGATCAAAGAGAAGGCCGTCCAGTTCGACGTAACACAGAATACCGGCCGTTTGCAGGAGCAGCCGGCTCAGGTCGAGGCTGACGAAAATGTACCCGTAATCCGCATCGTTGATATGATACTGAAACAGGCCCTGAAAGACAGGGCTTCGGATATACATATCGAGCCGCAAACCAATCAGGTCAAGGTAAGGTTCCGCATTGACGGCATTCTGCACAACATCGTGCAGCTCCCCATCAACATCCACATGAGCCTGGTTTCCAGGATAAAAATCATGGCCAGGCTAAACATCGCGGAACACAGGATACCTCAAGACGGACAGCTTACTTTCAAGGCCGACGGCAGGGAATTTGACGTTCGCGTGGCGATCGCCGATACGATTCACGGAGAGACGGCGGTACTGAGGCTCCTTGAAAAAAGCTCACGCCTTCGCACTCTTTCCCAGATAGGGCTTTCCCCCGATTCGCTGGGTAAACTGGCGGGCGTATTGAAGAGTCCCTACGGTATGATACTGGTCGGAGGACCCACAGGGTCGGGCAAGACCACCACTCTTTACTCGGCCATCAACCAGCTCAACAAGGACGAACAGAATATCATAACCATCGAAGACCCGGTGGAATACCACATTGACAACATCAAATCCATGCAGGTAAATACCAAGGCTGGCTTCACCTTTGCCAGCGGGCTCAGGTCTATCATGCGTCTGGACCCCGATGTCATCCTCGTCGGCGAAATCAGGGACGCTGAGACCGCGCAAATAGCCGTCCAGGCGGCTTTGACGGGGCACCTGGTGCTCTCCACGGTTCACGCCAACGATGCCATAGGAATAATTCACAGGATGCTGAACCTCGGCATCGAGCCTTTCCTGCTCAGTTCGGCCCTGCTCTGCCTCATTAGCCAGAGAATGGTCCGCAAGACCTGCTCCCACTGCCGCACGCCAATTGAAGTATCGGAGGAAGAAAGCGCCCTTTTCCAGGAAAACGTCGGTGCATCGCCATCGCATACCTTCCACGGCCAGGGGTGCTCGGTATGCTCCAACACGGGCTATTACGACAGGACAGGCATCTTTGAAATCCTTGCCATCAGCGAGAACATGCGAAACCTCATATCCACCGATAACCGTCAGGCGGCAGTCAAACAGCTGGCCAGAAACGAAGGGATGATTTCAATGCTTCAGGAGGGGCTGCTTAAAGCAAAAGACGGCGTAACCACGACAAGTGAAGTAATCAAGAATATATATACGTTCTAGTTCGATTTTATTAATAATATGGATTATAAATACGTAGCTTTTAACGCTCAGAGGCAGATTTCCTCAGGCATAGTGGAAGCCGATGGGGAAGAAGAAGCGGAGAGACTTATCCGGAACCATGATTTGAAGGTGGTAAGCCTCACTCCCGTAAGGAAGAAATTCAACTTCCTGAAGCTGAAGCTTTTTGAGGAGCCGCTGTCTCAAAAAGACGTCATCTATTTTGTCAGGCAGGTTTCCAGCCTGATTGGCGCGGGCATTCCATTGCTCCGGGCGCTCATGCTGATTCGCGAGCAGGCATCGAGTCAAAACCTCCGGGACAATATTTCCGCCATGATCAGGGAGATAAGAAAAGGCAGCTCCCTCTCAGCGGCGATGCGGAAACTCAAGAAGTCCTTCTCGCCCTTTACCATACGCCTGGTCGAAATAGGAGAAAAATCCGGCAATATCGAAGAAGTGCTGAAACACCTTCTTTCCTATAACGTGAAGGAGTTGGAAACGAAGAGGAAAATCACGAAGGCGCTCACCTATCCGGCTATGGTTGTAGCTATGGCGATAGCGGTTTTCGTCCTCATGCTTACTGTCGTCATGCCGCCGTTCCTGGCCCTGTTCCAGACCATGGGGGCCGAACTACCCCTTCCCACCAGGATCCTGCTGAGCATTACAAAACTGCCTCAATACATGACAGCGTCGAGGCTCCTACCCCTGTTCGCTTTTCTGATAGTGCTGGTCATGTACTTCAGAAGTCAGGAAGGGAAAAGGAAACTCCACGGCTTCATGTTGAAGCTGCCTGTAATAGGCAAAATCATACTTACACAGAACCTCAGCCGCATGAATCGCGGGCTCGCTATCCAGTTGAGTTCAGGGGTGAATATCACCGAGTCGCTGCTTCTGATAGAGCAAATGACGACCAACGTCATACTGAAAGGAGAAATCAGCCAGGTCAGAAAGTCCGTCACGGAAGGCGATGCGCTTTATTCGGCCATGCAGCGCTCCATTCTCTATCCTAATCTGATGAAACAGATGATCCAGGTAGGAGAGGAAACCGGCAAGCTGGAACACAACGTGACATTTCTGGCTGACACGTATGATAAGGAGTCTGAGGAGAGAATCGAGGTACTGGTGAGCATGATAGAACCCTCCATTACCATCGTTCTCGGGGCCATGGTGGCCTTGCTGGCCCTTGCCATAGTGACGCCGACTTTCTCTCTGGTGGACGTAATAAAGTAGGGGCAATTCACGAATTGGACGCAATATAGTAGGGGCAATTCACGAATTGCCCTCACAGAATACAGGGATGGAAATTGAAACTTAATTTAAAGGGTGCTAGCCCCGGAGCGACGTTGCTTGAGATACTCATATCCATAGGTATCATGGGAGTCTTTCTTGTGACGCTGCTGTCGGCCCTCTCGGTGGGTTCCTTGAGTACCGGGTCCGCTGACCTCCAGGGTTACGCCACAGACCTGGCTCAAAATGAGATGGAATATATCTTGAATTACACGTATTTGACTCCGCCCGCGACGTATCCGAATATACCAGATATACCTCCGACCTACACCATCACCGCGACGGCGGTGGCGATAGACGGGAACGACACGCTTTCTAAAGTGACCGTGACCGTCTCCAGGTCATCCAGAGTCCTGCTGACTCTGGAAAACGTAAAGGCGAGCCCATGAGATGTAAGACGCGCTTAGGAGAGAAGCACTCGACCTCCGGATTTACGTTCGTGGAACTGATCGTCGCCACTTCCCTGGCGGGGGTCATAATAGCTGCGGCCGCTCCCATTGCATCCAACATACTGACCTCGACACAGAGGAACAGGGAACATATGGCCGTACTTACCGATTATCAGAACCTGGGTTTCTGGTTGTCGCACGATGCGCAGATGGCCCAATCCACTAGCCTGATAGATAACGGCCCGTCCTCTCCATTTCTGAGCATCGCGTGGGTGGACCAATACGAGGGAGTTTATGCTTCTCACTACGCCATTTACAGCCTCAGCAACAACGAAATCAGCAGGAATTATGATGGCCTTTACCTGACGGTCGCCCGGCGCGCGGCCACGATGTCTTTTTCTTCTGTAGACGGCAGGATTGAAGCTACAATCTATTCAATCCCGTATTATGGATATCCCGGCGGCCAGAGGAGGGACTATGTGTTTTCTCCCCGGCCGTAAACTCAAGAGATGGCAGTGGCAGGAAGGGTAAAGATATGAACAACAATACAGGCATTCGAGTATCTATGAAGAAGAAAATAATCATTGCGGCCGCCGTGACCTATGCGCTTGCTCTCAGCTTCCTGGTTCTCATGTATTATAGGACCGAGAAGTCGATAGAATTCTTTGACTCGTCGCTGGCCGGCTATTCCCAACCGATGGAGACCTACCCAGTTCCGACGGAAGAGGTAGAGGCAAGATTCGTCCAGACGGCGGCCCGGATAAAGGGAATGGACACGGTTCTGACCAGGAAGCCCTCAAGCCTGGATATAGGATATGAGATTCTCGAGCTGGCCAAAAAGCATGGTCTGGAAACCACGTCCCTGACATACAAGGGCGAGAAGAAGCAGACCATTGTGAAGATGAGCTACACAGTGCAGGCATTTGCCATCACACTGTCCGGTCCGAAACAAAACACTACAAACCTTGTAGGTGACTTGCAGAATTTCAAATTGGGCTTGCTCCTTATAGAGAGCGTAACCGTCAGATTAAAAAAAGATGCCTCACAGGCGGACATCTCATTTGCGGTTTACTCGAGAGATGCCGGCGTCATAGTGCCGGATATCGAATCTGTAAAAGGCGGCGGCGAGACGGCAAATAAGCCCGATGCCAGAAGCGCCGCGGGAAGATAGTAACTATGAAATTCAATCTATCACCAAAGTCATCTACCATCCTGGAAATCAGGGACCAGGAACTGCGACTGCTGGTCCTCGAGAACGGGACGCTGCAAAAAGCCGTGCGAAGACAAATCCCGCAGGAAATAATACGGAATGGTCAGGTGCTGAATATTCAGGGACTGGGCAATGAGATAAAGAACTTCATCAAGGACCAGTCAGGAAAGATTCACGGTCTGAACATCATATTTCCCGGCCTGCGCACAATCTGCCGCACGATTGAAGTACCAAAGATGTCCGGAAATCTCAGAAGCAGGTTTCTGGAGCGGCAAATAGACAAAGAGATGCCGTTCAAGGTTACGGAATTATACATCTCCACATTCTCCCTGGGCCGGAACGCAGCCGAAACCCAGGACGAGATGGTCCTTCTGATCGGCATCCCGCGCTACCTCGTTGACAGACTGAACGATGCTCTGTATATGGCGGGCATAAAAGAAGCGAGCTTCACCATAAGACCATTCGCTCTGGCCAGCCTGGCGACAAAGGAAGATGCCCTCATCTTCGACATCGAGGCAGATGAATTCACCGTAATAATCACTCATGACGGTAAGCCGCTCATGGTGTACAGCAAGTCGCTGGCTAACTCCGAAGCCGCAAGGGGGACTTCCTCCGGGGACGGCGGGACGTTGGCGGAAATACAGAGGTCCTATGAATATCTCAGGGAATTTCTTCTGAAGCACAAGGATTTGCAGAAGCTCTCATGCTATGTAACCGGCGCCGGCTCCAGAGACAAGAGCATCAGAGCCAGCATAAAGTCCACCTTCGGTCTCAATATCGAAGCCCCGGATTATGACACCACATTCACCGAAGACAGGACCGTCAAACCGGGCCTAAAAGCTGTGCACGCTGTCCAGCTCGAATTGCCGGTGTTGCGCATTTCCTTCCTGGATGAAGTAAGGTGCGGAGCTTATGATTCCGGACTGGGACTCTTGAGTCTCCTCGGCAAGAGCGGACGGTTCTCTGGCAAAATGCCAAACGTACCGGGTCACATAGCCACGCGGTCCATTCATGGTCCTCCCACTTTTGTGGAGAAAGCGTTCTGGCGTTCCCTCGACTACGTCCCGTATGTCCTGGGAGTCCTGCTGCTGGCCTATATTTTCTATATCTACCAGGGACAGCAGAACATCCTCCAGGACAAGAGGGAGGAGGTGCAGCGCCTCCAGTCAAAGGAAAAAGCCGAAAGAATGGCCCTTCTCAAGACCAGGAGACTGGAAGCGGAACAAAAGAAGATTCAGAGTTCACTGGACGAACTCGTAAATGAATACAAAAACATTGACAAGAAGCTGTGGGATTACAAGGAAAGTCTGCAGTATCTAATGGACCTCGCCACCGACATAGACATCACAAGCCTGAGCGCCAGCAACAACAAATTGACCCTTGAGGGGAGTGCAAAAGAAATGCAGGCCGCCCTGGACTACGCAACCGTGGTGGGCAAAGGCACCATGCTCTCAGGTGTAAGGATTACGAACCTCAAGACGATAGGGGGTGGAGCGCCCGGGGCGCCAGCGCAATATAACTTTACGCTGCTGGCTGAAATCTCAAGACCCGATCTGGCCCTTCAGAACAAGAACCTGTCCTCGACTCTGAAAGAAGTCTTCCAGGGCGCAACCGTTCGAAAGGACTGAGGCCCTTACTGCTTCATCCCCACTTTTAGGCCCAGGCTCCTGGCGACAAGCGCCACCACCACTACAATGAAGGTAATCATGACTCCGATTACCATGCCCTTCTCAGGCGAGAGGCCTATGTAGTGTTCAAGCATGAGTATAGAAAGCACGCGCGATTTCCCGGAGTACAGCAGCACCACAGTCTGAATGCTTCTCAAAGACGCCAGGAATGATACCACCCCAACAGCTATAAACGTGGGGGCCAGTATGGGCATCACTATGCTTCTGAAGGTCCTGACCCACGAGGCTCCCAGAACGCGTGAAGACTCCTCCAGTTCCTTTCCAAGTTGAATCATGGTCCCGCTAAAGATACGGGTGCCTGTCGGAATCTCGGTGATAATCTGGGCGATAATCAGGATGTAAATGGTGCCGTAGATGAATTTCATGGGAAGTATCCCACCCAGGAAGACCCACAGAAGTCCAAGCGCCAGGAGAATACCGGGCACCGCCCAGGGCAGCCAGGACATGAACTCCACAACGTTCTTGCCCCTGAGCTTGGTCCTCACTGACACATAGCTGATGATTGAAAAAAAGATGGAGCCAACGACAGCGGTGCCCAGGCCCAGAATCATGGAGTTCTTGAGCGACGGCAACAAGAGCGGATCGGACAGCACGGCCGTCCAGTGCCGCATAGACCACGGCTCCGGAACATTAAACAAACCCGAAATCTTCATGAAGGTGCCGATAACCAGGAAGGTCATGGGAAGGAAGGTAAAGATGGCAAGGTAAAGTGCGCAGAATGTGAAAGTAGCCCACTTCCACTTGCCCAGCAAGATCGGGCGCTGCAAGAAGCCTCTGCCGCTGACAGTCACATATTGACGGTTTCCCACAATCCACCGGTTCAGGAAGACCAGCAGGAAGATGGTAACCATGAAAACCATGCTGAGAGCCATGGCCGGGGGATACTTGGGAGGTTCCCAGCGAAGCAAGTCGTACACCTTGGTGGCAAAAACGAAAATCTTGGCCGGCATTCCGAGCAGCAACTCGACCTCGAAGGCTTCCATGGACCTGATAAATCCCAGAAGCGTGGCGCCCATGATGGCCGGAATCAGCAGCGGGAAGGTGATTTTTATTAACGCCCCTATATTGCTTTCCCCGGACATCCTGGCGGACTCTTCCAGAGAGGCATCCATGTTACGGAAAGCGGGAGCGAACATAATTACCCTGATGGACGTGGAAATACCTATGTGCGCCCATATGATGCCCGCGTAAGAATATATGTTCATCAGGGGCTTATCAATAAAGGGCAGGCTCATCCACATCTTATTGAGAAATCCGTAATCCGGGTCCAGGAGCAGAATCCAACCCATGGTCATGGGCAGCGAAGGGAGGAAGAAGCCAATCCAGAAGAGGAACTCGAAACCGTCCTTGAACGGCGTATCTGTGCGGATCACGATCCAGCAGATGAATACAGCCGTAACCATGGTGATGGCTGTGCGCAGGACTCCGATTATGAGAGTAGTCCAGAAGGCCTTGATTATTGTAGGATCGGAAAATGCTTCTCTGTAACCATCGAGAGTCCAGACCCCCGGGTCTCCGGGAGCGGAGGAGCGAAAGCTGCCAAACAGAATCATGCCCAGCGGATATACGGTCATGAATGCGAGCACGGCTACCAGGAGTAACATTACCAAGGTTGACATGTGGAATGGTGAACGCATTTTACCCCCTAATGAATATCCTTCATCATAATTGGCATGCGGGCCAGGCCCTCTATAAGAAACAGCTTTCTTTGAGAATGCCCTATTATAAAAGACTGCTGAAGACTATGCAATACCCCTCACGTTGTGAAGGTCGCAGGCTTCTTTCTTGACGCCGGACTCTATCTACCAAGCATGGCCTTGAACATCTCCTTGGCGAGTTCGGCCTGCTTTGGCTGCTCAAGCAGGAGATCCTCATCATCGCCGGACACGTATCTTATCCCCGGCTGACGAACATGTATTTTGTCCAGATGGTCGATGGGAATATCATTCCTCGCGCTCTGGCGCAGCTCGGACTTGCTCCAGGCCAACTCGCCTTCCTTTGACAGCAGCCAGTTAACAAAGAGCGTAGCGGCGTTTTTATGCGCGGGGTTCTTCACAACCGCCACGGTACCGAATCCAGAGGTGATGTAGTCTCCTTCTATCGGTGAAACCTGAATAAGTGGAGCGCCGGCTTTCTGGAACTCAGTAACGATAGGAGACTGCAATGATAGCCCTATCGGATACTTCCCGTGAGCAACCCATTCGACCGCCAGGCGGGCATCCCGCATCGGGACAGGCTCCTGTTTGGCGAATTCCCTCATATAATCCATATTCAGAATCCTGGTCCCGACAACGCCAAACCATTTCAGTCCCGGCCCTCCCTGAGTCGGGTCATCCATAACTATCTTGCCCTTCCATTTCGGGTCGAGTAATTCCTTGTAACCTTTTATCTCATTCTCCTTGACCATGCCCGTATTTATGGTCAATGGAGGATTCGGACGTGCCATAAAAGCCAGGATGAACTTACCCTTGTCAATATAGGGAAGCTGTCCCTCAAACCACACTGTGGGATCAAGCACCTCAGGCAAAATCAGGTAAGGCTCCAGCGGCTCAAGAGCGCCCACCGGCTTCAGCGATGTAAGCGGCGTGGTGGCGCCGCTGATATACAGGTCCGCGAGAAAGAGACCTGCCTTTTGTTCCGAAAGGAGCTTCTGAGTGATTTCCGGTCCTCTGCCCGCAAAGAACTCCAGCTCAATATCCTTATATCTGGACTTGAAGGCCTTGATCAGGTCCCCACGCAGTTCGCTGCCTATTCCCGTGTAGACCACAACCTTGCCTTCGCTTTTGGCTACCCTGGAAACCTGTTCCCACTTCACTTCCCACGCGCTCAGCGCCGGTTGGGACGGCGCCTTACTCCCAAGTTCAGGAGCCGGAGTAGCGGACGGCGGGGCAGCCTGCTCCGGACCCGCGCAGGACAGCAACACCATAACCATGGCAGCTAAAAGGAGACGGAGTTTCATGATCATTATCCTCTTTCATAATATCTTTGCCGGCACAATACGTCCTCTGTGCCGGCTGACTCTCCTGGGCCGCGCCTGCCGAAGCTTTCTATTTCATTAACGGCCCAAAAAGCTTCTTTGCGCGTTCGAAATGTTCCGGCTGCTCCATACTGAACTTCTCATCATCCGAGTCCAGGTACTTGAGTCCGGGCTTCAGCATGAGATTAGGGTCGATACCCTCGGTAGAGACATCAACCCTGGCGCTGGGAGCTGCCAGCGCTTTGGTAAAGACGGTCTGACCCTCCTGGCTGAGAATCCAGTTGATGAAGATTTTTGAGGCATTGGGATGTGGGGCATTCTTCATAAAGAATATAGTCCCGCTTCCCGAAGTCAGGTAACTGCCCTCTACCGGCCGCACCATATCCAGAGGAGCTCCGGCATCCATGAACTCTTGCACAACTTCCGGTTTGACTCCGATTATCGCCGCAAACCTGCCCCTGGTCAGCCAGTCTACCATCAAACGCTGGTCAACGACGATAACAGGGTCCTGTTTCAGCATCTTCTCCCAGTAATCGAATCCCATAATCCTTGAACCTACCACACCGAAATGCTTTCCGCCCGTCCCGGCCTGTGTGGGATCATTGAGGATTATCTTGCCCTTCCATTTGGGGTCAAGCAGGTCAGCGTAGCCTTTGACCTCTCCGGGCTTTACCAGATTGCTGTTCACGGCAATGCTCGGGGAAGAGTAAGATGTCATAGCAAGTGTGAGGTGGACCTCATCGAGCCACCGCATGTTGCCGCCAAACCAGTTCTTCTTGATTATCTCCGGGTCCTTGAACTCGGGAAGTATGAAGGCCGATTCCAGAGGCTCGATGATCCCCGCCGGCTTCAGCTGCGTATGCACCGTGGTAGCGCCGCCGATATAGGCGTCTATCAGGTAAAGACCCGCCTTCCTCTCTGAGAAGATTCTGGCCGCCACCTCGCTTCCCTTTCCCGTTATTATTTCGAGGTCTATGTCATACTTCTTCTTGAAAGCGTCAACGAGGGCCGTTCTCACCGGAGCTCCAGCCGTGCTTACCACTACGACCCTCCTCTCGCTCCTGGCTGCCTTCAATGTCTTGTCCCATTCCAGTTCCCAACCGGCCTTCTTCACCTCGGCAAACGCGGGAGCCTGCTGCGGCGCGGGCGCCTCTACAGATTCTCTTGGGGCCGAACAGGCCAGGACAAAGGTAAACAGCAGGGTAATTCCAACTAGTGTGACAAGTAGCTTCTTCATCTTCATCTCCTTCTCGCAGTTAATCAGGGGGTCGTTAATTATATCCCAATTGGATATCTACATTACAACCTTCGACCTGCTTGCTCGATAGAGGTCTTCTTGAGACAGGTCACCGAGAATATTCTTGTACTTCGCGATGACCTTTTCCGTCAATTGCGGGCTGGTATTTACCACCCTGGGGAAGTCCTTCATCCAGTGGAAAGGTTTGCAGGCGTTAACTATAGCCCTGGATGAAGAGTAATCACCTGCCGCGCGCTTCACCGGGTCCAGCCGCGGATCCAGTGCGCTGGCCCAGCAATTGCCTACTATATTGATGGAAGTTGCGGGATCACAGCGGGAGGCCATCGCCCACCACACATCATTCTCATTAGTGGGGTCTATATCGTCATCCACGACAATCACAAACCTGTTCAGGTAGGAGCCTTCCCTGCAGCCCGCGGCCGCCATTCCGGCCTGCATAGCATGGCCCGGGAAACCCTGTTTTATGGATATCGCAATCAGTAAATAGGAGCCTCCGGGCTCCATATACCATACACCGTTAATGCCCGGAACTCCCGCGGCCTCCAGCTGCGACCACAGCGTAGCCGACCTGATGATATTTCCCCGCACCTCAGAAGGGACCAGACCCGATGAAACACCGGTCAGGATAGGGTCGTTCCTGAAAAGCACAGTCTTTACATGGATGACAGGCTCGCTTCTTGACCCGCTGGCATAATAGCCCGTCCATTCCCCGAAGGGACCCTCCTGCCGCGATTCCTTCTCGGGCGGCAGCATCTCTCCTTCCAGAACTATTTCAGCGGAAGCTGGAATGGGAAGCCCCGTGAAAGGTCCCTTGACCACCTCGATAGCCTCTCCTCTCAGCCATCCTGCGAATTCGTATTCCGATACCCCGTATGGAACAGACGTCTGTGACATCGTAAACAATAGCGGGTCATTCCCCACGACAACGGCCACGGGACAGTTCTGTCCTTTTGACCAGTATTTGTCTCGCATAAACCGTCCGTGCCTGCCGGGAGACATGTACGAAGAAACCGTATTCTTGTCCTGCAACATCACCCTGTACGTTCCCAGGTTTACCCAGCCGCTGTCCGGGTCGCGTGTAATAACCGAATCGGCCGTACCGATGTACCTGCCTCCGTCCATCTCATGCCAGCGTGGCGTGGGAAACTTCAGGAGGTCCACATCGGCGCCCTTCATGATGTTCTGCGTGACCGGGCCGCTGCTGACTTCAGTAGGTCTGACGGACCGGAAATCCGACATCTTTCTCTTCACCTGCCGGACGAAATCCAGGGTGGTGGCCTCCAGCGGCACTCCCAGCATCGCCTTTTGCTGCTTGTCCACAGCGAAGATATTGCTGAATACCCTGTAGCCGGCAGGGTATCCTTTGATCTTGTCGAAGAGAGTTGATTTGCGGCGGCGGTACAGGTCGGATAGGGCCCCTATCTCCAGCTCCAGTTCCGCGCCATCAATCCTCTTCAAAACCCCCAGATCTTCGCTAACTTTAATGTAATCTCTCAGGTCGCGTATAACGGTCACAACTTTTCCTCTCTAATATCTGTAAGTCACCTCTTGGCGGATTCCATAAGTTTCCTGGACCATTCCAGGGCTTCTCCTCTCAGTTTGACCTCGTCCTCGGTCTGTGAATAGTACTTCTTGGAGGGCTCAGGAACGAAGAGAGGATCTATACCTGTCGTGGGAACATCGGTCCTCATGCTCGGATTGCCCCAGGCCTTTGAGAAGACGGTCTGCCCTTCCTTGCTCAGGAGCCAGTTGATGAAAACAACGGCCGCGTTGGGATGTGCGAACTGCGTCGGAACACCCATGGCGCCGGCCGCCGATGTGAGCCGGTTGTCTTCCTCAACCAGGGCTATCTTTATGGGCGCTTTCACTTCCATGAACTCAGCTATCAGGTCGGGTAGTGGCGCCAGCGCGATGGCGTACTTACCCCGGGCCACCGTTTCCATATGAATCCGGTTATCCCTCTGTATCACTACCTCCTGCTCGGTTATCAGCCTTCTCAGAAAGTCGGCGGTCTTCTCCTGTCCCCACAAGTTATAGAGTATGTGATATATTACCGCATTCCCGGCCCCGGTGACAGTAGGGTCATTGAGTGTAATCTTGCCCTTATATTGCGGTTTCAGCAAGTCCATGTAGCTGGTTATCTCCCCTTCCTTTACCATGTCTGTATTGTAAACAACAGTCCTGATCACGGTACCGATCATGGCAAAAGTAGTGCTATCGACCTTGTCAACGATAGCCGATTCGTTATTCATCCAGTATTTCGTCTCTACCACTTCCGGAAGGACCAATGACGCCTTTACGTTACCCAGCACCCCTACGGGCTTCATGGACGCGAGCAGGGTTGTTGCGCCTGCTCCGAAGACATCCGCAGCATATATTCCCGCCCTCTTTTCCGCCTGCACCTTCGCCAGGAGTTCAGCGCCCCTGCCAAAAGAGGTGAACTCCAGATTAATTCCGTACTTATCCTTGAAAGCCCCTACGAGAGCATTCCTGACTTCAGGCCGCCAAAGGGTATAGTTCGATACTATGCCCTCCTTTTTGGCCTCCCGGAGGGTTTTTTCCCAGTTGCTCTCCCATGCTGGCTTCGCCTGAGCAGCCTGCTGTGAGAGCGGAGCAGTTTCGGCCGCTGGAGCCGAAGGGACTGCTTTTTCTCGAGTAGAACACGATAAGAGGGTAAACAGAACGAGGGACAGGAGAATAGACGGGAACAGCTTCACCATATTGCACCTTCCTTAAACTTAATTGCCGGCGCCCAAAACGCCCGGCGGCGCTCAGTCGCATTTGTAGGGGCAATTCATGAATTGCCCCTACTTCAGGAGATGTCCGAAAATCTCCACCGCCAGTTCCCTCATGTCCGTCTGACCGGTGTAAAAACCCTCATCCGGGATAAAGTATTTCTTCCTGGGGTCAGGAATGACCGTTGGGTCGAGTCCCTGAGTGGAGGCATCTATGCGGGCGCTCGGGCTTCCGAATACCTGAACATAGCTGTTCTGACCCTCTCTCGTAAGAAGCCAGTTTATGAAGAGTTTAGCCGCATTAGGATGAGGGGCGTTGCTGATCATGGCAAGATTACCAGAGCCGGGGGATATGTCGGCAAGCTCGAAAAGCTCAATCGGCGCGATGGGAGCTCCAAGCTTCTGGAATTCATCGATAAGCTCTCTCTGGGGGGCTACGGCTATGGCATATTTGCCGATTGCCAGCCAGTCCATTTGAAGCCTCTGGTCGCGGGTTATCATGGGCTCCTGCTTTGCCAGGTTCTTCATCCATTCCTTCCCCTTCTCGGGTCCCAGGCTCGCCCTCACGATAAGGCCAAACCATTTCAGGCCGCTCCCGGCAGTTGTAGGGTCGTTAATGACTATCTTGCCCTTCCATTTGGGATTCAGAATATCGGGATAGCTCTTGAGCTCATCAGCCCTGGCCAAGGAAGTGTTGATAACGAAGTCCGGGTCAGTCCCGGCGATGAAAGAGACTATCATTCTCTCTTTGTCAACAAAAGGGAGACGCCCGTTCAGCCATTTGGTTTCATCAAGCACCTCCGGCAGAACAAGGACATTATCCAGGGGAGCAAGGATTCCGGATGGCTTTATGGAGGTCATCAAAGTGGTAGCGCCGCCCTGGTAAACGTCAGATAAGGCAAGACCGGCCCTCCTCTCGCTCAGCAGCCTGGTGCTTATCTCTCCTCCCCTGCCCACAACCACGTCCACTTCAATGCCGTACTTCTGCGTGAAAGGCTTGAAAGCATCTCTCACCTGAGAAGTGGCATAGACGAATACCTTGCCCTCCTTCTTGGCCTGAACAACGCTCTTGTTCCATGCCTGTTCCCAGGCTGGAGCCGTCGCAGGGGCCGGCGTGATGTCTGCCTTCAGGGGCGGTCGGTCAGTAACCTGTGTGGGGGCTGCCTGACAGGACACGAGCAACACGGCAACGAGGGTAGCAATGAGAATCAGAACCTTCTTCGACATACCGATGCGCCTCCAAAACGTTAATTCTCAGGTGAAGAAGAACCAGGCGGAAACCCGTTACAGGTTTCCGCCATATTCGCCCAGCATGTGATAGCGGCCTTTCAGGCCGCCGCCACAGTTAATTAACGCCCAAATACTTCGTTCAGAAGAGGTACCAGTTTGTCCCTGATTGCCAGGGAATCCTCATTGTACGTGTTTATGTAGTCGACGCCAGGTTTGACTAACGCTTCGGGGTCCGCGTATTTCGCAGTTGCGTCAGAGGTATCTACACGACGGCTGGGATAGCCAGAGGTTGCGGTCCATAAGTTCTGGCCGTCTTTTGAGAGCAGCCAGTTCAGATATACCTTGGCCGCATTTGGATGCGGAGGATCCGATACCACGATAAGAGAGCTGAAACCGGCAGTAGTGAATGTGCCCTCCTTGAGAGCAGGCTGAGTCTTGATATTCTGCACGCCCAGTTTCCGCAGTTCCGCCAGCTGGAGGTCGGAATGCCCGACGCCAACGGCATATTTACCCACGGATACCCACTCCAGAAGCAGGCGGTCATCCCGGGTTAGACCCGGGTCATTCTTGCCGATGGCCCTGATGAAATCAGGCCCAAGCTGCGGATGGGCATAGAAAAACAGAAAAGAGGCCTGACCCGGGCCGGCCGTCCTCGGATCTCTGTAAATGACCTTGCCCTTCAACTCCGGCTTTGTAAGGTCCCAGTATGACATCTCCTGCACCTTCTGAGTATCCAGCAAAGTCGGGTTGTAGACCATGGCCACCTTTCCGTAGACGGCAAAAACCAGGTTGAATTTCTGGGTGTTGTCGGTGAAATCGAATTTCCCGTCTCTCCAGTATTTGAGGTCTTTTACCTCGGGCAGAATTAGCTGGGGTTCTACCGGAGCGGAGAACTGCACCAGCTCGGAGATGATTGACTGAGTACCGCCGATATGGAAATCAATGGTGTTGAGGCCGGCCCTCTTCTCAGCTTTCACTTTTGGCGCGACCATTGCCCCTGAAGCGCCGAAATATTCAACGTCTATGTCCGGATATGCCTTGTGAAACCCTTCAGTCAGGGCCCTTCTTATGTCCCCACCGGGAGGCCCGTATACAATAATCTTGCCTTCCTTCTTTGCTTCGGCAAGGGTTTTCTGCCATTCCGCTTCCCAGCCGGTTTTTACCGGCTCAGGCTGCGCAACAGCAGGCGGAGGCGTCACAGCGGGAGCCGGACCGGATTGCCCGGTGCAGGACAGCAACCCTGCTGCAACAACCAGAAGTCCAACCAGTAACAGGTATCTCATGTATTGTCCTTTCGCTCAAGTATTATCCGCGCCCGAAGACCTCGAAAATCAGCGGCATCATCTTTTCTCTGGTCTCCTGGAACTCTTCACTATACGTATTGATATAGTCAATTCCGGGCTTGAACAGAACGTCCTGGTCCAGGAAGTCAGTGGGAACGTCCGTTCTCCTGCTCGGGGTGCCCGTAGCCTTGGCCCATGCAAGCTGACCTTCTTTGGAAAGAAGCCAGTTAACATATACTTTTGTGGCATTCTCGTGAGGATAATCCTGAGGCAATGCCAGAGAGCCAAAACCGGCTGTGGACATGGCGCCCTCTTTCAGGTATGCCCTCGGCTTAACATTGGGAAAGCCGCCCTTTATTATGAATTCCGTTATAGCCGGAGTTGATGGGGCCAGCCCGACCGCCGCCCTTCCCAGTGACGTCCATTCTATTACCTGGCGGTCGTCCCTGGTAACCAGAACATCATTCTTGGCCAGGGCCTTTATGAAGTCGGGGCCCAGCTTCGGATTGACGAAGTAGAACATAGCCGCGGACTGGCCCGGGCCGCTGGTCCACGGGTCTCTGGTGATGATTTTTCCTTTGAATTCCGGCTTGGTGAGGTCCCAGTAGGCCAACTCCTGAATTCTCCTGGAATCTATGGCGTTAGTATTGTGAACAAGAGCCTGAAGAGTTCTGGTGCTGAACACAAAATTATATTTGCCTGCCTTATCCGCGTAATGAAACTTGCCGTCCAGCCAGTTCTTGGGCTCCTTGACTTCCGGCAAGAGAAGAATAGGCTCCACCGGCAAAGCGACATCCAGAAGCCCGGCAGTAATCGTGGTGGTCCCCGAAACTATCAGGTCAACTATGTGGAGTCCCGCTCTCCGCTCCGCCTTCACCTTCGCCACCTGGGCAGCTCCGGTAGCTCCCACATATTCCACTTGAATAAAGGGATATGTCTTTGAAAATTGTTCCGTCAAAGCTTGCCTCGTATCGGCCCCGGGAGGTCCATAGACCACAACCCTTCCTTCCCTTCTTGCCCCAGCAAGCGTCTTCTCCCACTCCGCTTCCCATCCCGCTTTAGCCGCCGGCGTGGGCGCGCCCACAGATGGCGTTTGTACGGCGGGTCCCTGGGTGGGTGGCTTCGAGCAGGAGACGAATAACCCTGCGATTAAAGCCAACATCAAGATAAACTGGCAGCTCCTCATTAAGTTCTCCTTTACCTAAGGTCCTTCCCCTGACCTGTAATCCTGCCATTGTACCTGTCACACGAGCCAAACACCCCGGGAGATTTCGAAGCCCCTTAGGGGCAATTCATGAATTGCCCCTACTATAAAACATAAATTCGCTACCCTATGCCTTGATTGTGACATCAATGATACCATTTTTTGTCAGCACAATTCCAACTCTACCCGCCCGGTCTGTGCAGACTCTCGATCAGCCGCGTCACCTGTTCCTGCGCAAGCCCCTCAACACTGATGACCTTCGTCCTGTCAGTCAGGCCTCTTTCGATGTTCAGCCGGCTCTTGCTCACGCCGAGTGCCTCGCTCAGGAACGAGATTAGCTCTTGATTGGCTCTACCCTTCACAGGCGGGGCTGCGATTCTCACATGCAGGGTTCCGTCCTGGTAACGCAGCGCCTCAGTCCTGCCGGCATTTGGCTGAACTCTGACTACGACTCTCGCAGCCGTTTTCTCTGGCATCACCACTCCCGGTATTCTAAATCCTGTATCCTCCGTTTTGGACTATCTGCCAGTCTCCGCAAGCATGCGCCCGTAATCGCTTTGCTGGGACCTGGCCCTCTGGATTTCTTCCTCGGTGAACCATTTCTTCAGGTCTACCTTGTCCACCGGATAATGGGCCCTCTGGAATGCGGACTTGTGCATAAATGGAATCGTAGCATCGATGGCCAGGCCTCCCTCAAACCCGCCCCAGCCTCTCTCCCCATGCTCCTCCGCAGGCATCAGAGCCTGTCCTACAGAGCCGCGAGGACCCTTGATGAAGCTCCTGTCCGGGTCCGTTCGCGTCATAATAGCCCACAGGATGTCGTCGGCGTTGTAGATATCGACATCTTCGTCCACGGCGATGACCAGCCTCTGCCCCGGGGTTGCCGAGAGGACCGCGGCCAGAAGATTCTTCTGCATCCCTTCGTCACCCTGTCCTCTTTTCTTGACCTGAAGGATAACGCCTCCCGCGAACTTGAGACAGTTCAATGTATTTATGTCAACAACCAGGCCGGGAGAAAACCTGTCGCAAAGCTCAAGATAGGCGGCTTCACGCCAGGGGAATCCCAGGTTCTCCGACTCAAACGCATGGGCCAGCGGGGTAAAGGCGATGGGCTTCTCTTTGCGGTGAGTGATCGCGGTTACCTGAAACTTGCGGTGCACATAGGCCTTACCCTGGTATCCCGTCCACTCCGGGAACATGGGATAGACCCCCTGCTTCTGGGCTTTTTCCGCCTCCGCGGTCTCCCACACCCGCTCGGTCAGGAAATAGCCTTCCAGTACCCACTCAGCCTTTGCCATGGCATAAGTGTCAACGGTCTTTGCTTTAACCAGCTCGATGGGCTCGTCCTGCAAGGCCCCGCAGTAAGCCAGCTCATCAGCCCCAAAAGGAATTATCGGGCGGGGCAGATAGGCGGCAGCCAGCATCATACACGCCGGCGGAGCCCCGATGTTTATTGTCAGAGGTATTTTCTCTCCCCTGTGCTCGGTATACCTGATTCCTCCCAGATGGGAAGTCCTCTCCACAGCTATGGAAGACCAGTCCTTACCCCGGAAGATCATCCTTTTGAAGGATAGGTCGCTTCCTCCGCGGTAATATTCACCCATAGCAAGGACCACACCTCCTCCCTGGACCCTGTCCCCGTCCAGTTCCGTGTACTTCAGGATCGGCAGCGTCGCCGGAACATCGATATTGGAGGTGATGACAACCTCCTGGCTGGGAGCCTTCTCCACAATCCTGGGGGGAAGCGGCTTCCTGAGGGCTTCCAGGCATTTCCACTTCAAACCATGAGGGTCCTGGACGCCAAACAGGGGAGCGAGATTCTCCCTCCGGGAAAACAGGCCCGCGGTGATTCTGGCCCAGGGAAATCCTTTTATGTTGTCGAAAAGAACGGCCGGACCATTCTCCATGGCTTTGAGGATTCCCGCAACCTCATATTTCGTATCCACCTCGACCTGTGTTTCCAGAAGCTGACCCTTTTCTCTCAGCAGCTCCAGCGTCCCTCTAACACTGGTCTTGCCTTCCAGTGACCGGGATGCTTTGGTGGTCTCCTTTTGTTTCAGGGACTGTCTCTCTTTCTCCATGTGCGGATATTCCTTTCCTTATTTTCCTTTTCTGGCCTCAGCTTCCCATTCCGGGCAGTTTTCCAGTTGTTCCAGCCCTATGCCCAGATCCACGCCGAGGGAATCCACCACATTCGGAGCGGCATAGATTAAGAGGGCCGGGTTCGATGGATCCGAATTGAAATGCTGGTAGGTTACGCCTTTATCTTTATCAATAGGCAGAACGAGAAGGTCCTCGCCCTCCCAGTCAAAGCGCTTGTCGCTGATTATGGAATAGCCTCTCCCTTTCCATATATAAAACGCGTTGCCGCCCTGATGCTGTATTTTTCCGCTGCGGCTTCCCGGCGGTATCTCCTGGACGTAGACTATCAGCTCGCGATGGGCCGAGTCTTTGATAGAAGGATGAAGGTACCATTTCATCTTTCCCTGGCGGTTCCATTCCCAGGGTATCTCCTTGAACTTGACCACGCACTTGGCGGTCTTCAACTGCTCCCGCTGCTGGTCTCTCAAACGGAACAAATCTTCCCACAGATTCATTTTACTTCCCCTTCTTCTGTTCTTCTGTTGTCAGTCCGTCCTCAAAACAGGCAGTCTTCTCACCATGCCTTCTTTTCCAGTCGGGATGGACTTCTTTCTGCTCTACCCTGCGGCTCAGGATTTCGACCAGGGGACGGGAAACCAGTGCCATCCATCGTGAGGCTCCCTTCGGGTCTTCATTGAAATGCTGGTGCTCCACTCCGCCTGGCTTGACGGGAAGCAGTATCAGGTCGCCCTCCTCCCAGTCATTGCGCACGCCATCCACGGTCGTGTAGCCCTTGCCCTCCAGAACAAACAGGGAATAGCCTCCCTGATGCTTGTGCCTTCCTGAATGATGAATGATGCGGTGTATGAAAATCATCATGTTATTGCTGGCGGTGTGTTCCATGACAGCGGTAGACAGGCGCTTGATGTAGCCCTGTTCGTTAAGAACGTGAGGCCTTTCCTTCCCTTTGATCAGTATTATGCCTTCTTCAAGCCCTTTCTTCTCGCGATTCATCCAGGGCGCCGGATTATCGGGCTGGCATAGCTCCGCTTCCACTTCCCGCTGAGATTCTTTTTGAACCATGACCTTACCTCCTGTACCAGAACATTTTGATGTGCTGGCATACTAACTTATTTCGACCGCCATCGTCAAGCCCGCCGCCAAGCCAGCCGGCAGGACCGCACTATCTACCAGCCCGCGCCGATTTGCTCTATAATTAGGCTCGCTGCTTAAACGAAGGAAGGGAGGCTGATATGTCCGACAGTAAGCTAGGCGAGGTTATCACCGAATCACGATATTACAAGGGCCTGACCCATATGGCCTACATCGCAAAAACGGGCGAACACAAAGATCGCTTTCTCGAAATGGAGGCAACCTTCAAGCTGTCTCCTGAAGATGCCCGGGCATTCAAAAAAATAGTCAAGGACGACGGGCCTTTGAAGGTCATTGCTATCGTGGAGGACTGGAGCCCCGACGTCCACAGGGCCCTGCCTGTCCTGTACAGAATAGTTGAAGCAAGCCGAATGGAACTGCGCATCTTTCAGCGGGACCAGAACCCCGACATCATGGACCTCTTCCTTTATAAAGGACAGTTCCGTTCCATTCCGACTTTTGTCTTTTTCACCCCGGATTTGAAATACCTCTGCCAATGGATAGAAAGGCCCGCCTCGGCGGCCGCCTTCTACGAACAGGTGGACGCGGAGCTGGCTCCGAAGAATCTGCCGATAGAAGAGAGACGCAAGATTCGCCGCGAGCGCTCGAAGTCTTTGTGGCCGCAGTGGCAGCAGGACATAGTCCGGGAGATAAAGGACCTTCTTTCTCTGCCCGAAGGCTCCGAACACATAATTTAAGATTCACGCGGGGCATTCGGTGACGCGAATGCCCCGAAAATACTCCCCCATTTTCGTCATTTTTTGCTTGACAAACCCCAAGATGTTGTGCAATCATTAGTCCGCAACCCAACATATTGACTTCAGCCGGAAGACTTTGATAACCGTGTCAGCATTTAGATAACTTCGAGGTGTACTTCCTTTGAAATGCCCTTTTTGCGGTTTTAAAGACTCCCAGGTCGTAGATTCCAGGGATGTGGGCGAGGCCATAAGACGGCGGCGCTCCTGCCTGGAATGCAGCGCCCGCTTTACCACCTATGAGAAGGTTCTTGCTAAAAACCTCTATGTGGTGAAGAAAGATGACCGGAGAGAGGAGTTTCAGAGGGAAAAGCTGCTCCTGGGAATCAGAAAAGCCTGCGAGAAAAGGCCTCTGCCGGTAGGGACCATAGAAAAGCTGGTGGACGAAATAGAGAGCGAGCTATACAAGCTGGGACGGGCTGAGATTCCAAGCACGATCATCGGCGACATGGTTATGAGGAAACTGGAAACGGTGGACCATATCGCCTACATTCGTTTTGCCAGCGTTTACAGGCCTTTTTCCGACCTGGAAAGCCTGAAAAAGGCTGTGGACAAGCTTGTAAAGATTCAAAGGCATAGACAGCAGCTGCCGCTGCTTCAATAATCGCGGCAACAGGATTTTTTATTAGTTCAGGAGTTATTATTATGTCAAGAATATCAAAGAAGAACGGGGGTATCGACAAGAACAAACTGGCATCTGCCATCTATTCCGCGGCACAGGAATCGCTGGGCATCAATGACAGGGAAACCCTGGAAGAGCTGATCAGTCAGATAATGCAAAGATTTGAAGGGCGCAAGCCCTTGCCCGGGATGGAGGCCCTGCTCAACTCTTCCCCGGCCAGGAGTTCCGGCGTGCCCGATGAGGCCGAGCTGCTGTCTCTGATGAGAGAAATCCTGACCGGGAATAATAAGGAACCGGATGTTTCACGGGGCAGCAAAACGGAAGAAGCCATGGAAAAGAAAGAACCACCCCTGGAGAATAATAAGACCGGGCAATTGAGCAACGAAGTCCCGCCCAGACAGGCGCCGCCACCGCGAAACGGGTCTTCCCCGACCATCTCCTTAACCCCCAACTCACTGACAGTGCTGGAGAAGAGGTATTTGCGCAAAGACCGTGAAGGGAACGTCATCGAAGCCCCGGAAGACATGTTCCGCCGTGTGGCAAAATATATCGCCTCGGCAGAACTTCTCTACACCCCTCTGGCAAGCACGAACATCAAGATGTGGGAAGAAGAGTTCTACAACATGATGGTAAACCTGGAGTTCTTGCCTAACTCTCCCACCCTCATGAATGCCGGTCGTGAACTCGGACAGCTCTCGGCCTGCTTTGTGCTGCCTATAGAAGACTCCATGGAGTCCATATTTGAGACCGTGAAATATACCGCTTTGATTCATAAGAGCGGCGGAGGCACTGGCTTTTCTTTCAGCCGCCTCAGGCCTGAAAGAGACAAGGTCGGAAGCACCGGCGGCGTCGCCAGCGGCCCCGTTTCTTTCATGCGGGTCTTCGATACGGCCACGGAGGTCATCAAACAGGGCGGGATGAGAAGGGGAGCCAACATGGGCATCCTGACCGTTGACCACCCGGACATAATGGCTTTTATCACAGCCAAGCAGGATTCCAGGGAGCTGAATAACTTCAATATTTCCGTGGCCGTCACTTCCGAGTTCATGGAAGCCGCCAAACAGGGCAAAGAATACGACCTGAGGAATCCTCGAAACGGTGAAGCGTGTGGCAGTCTCAAAGCCCAGGAGGTCTTTAACAGAACGGTGGAAATGGCCTGGAAGACCGGAGACCCGGGCATAATCTTCATCGACCGCATCAACAGGGATAATCCAACTCCTAAACTGGGCAAAATAGAAAGCACCAATCCCTGCGGAGAACAACCGCTTCTTCCGTACGAGTCCTGCAACTTGGGCTCCATCAACCTTTCAAAGATGGTTGATCTCCGGAATGGAAAAGGCGAAATGGCCTATGACCGCCTCGCCCGTTCGGTGAAGCTGGCGGTTCGCTTCCTGGACAATGTCATAGATGTTAATCAGTTCCCCCTTCCCCAAATAGAAAAACAGACCAGGTCTTTGCGCAAGATAGGACTCGGCATCATGGGTTTTTCCGATATGCTGATCGATATGGGCGTCCCTTACGATTCTCCCGAGGCCCTGACCATCGGGCAAAAAATCATGCAGTTCATCGACCAGAACGCTCTGGAGGCATCCATGGAGCTGGCGCAGCAGAGGGGAGAGTTTCCTGCCTTCAAGGACAGCATTTATGCTCCCATGGGTCTCCGGGTCCGCAACGCGACCAGGACCACCATCGCTCCCACAGGCACACTCAGCATAATTTCAGCATGCTCCAGCGGCATAGAGCCTCTCTTCGCCCTGGCCTATACCAGGAACATACTGGATGGACAGAAGCTAATCGAGGTTAACCCCAGGTTTGAAGAGATAGCCAAAAAAGAGGGCTTCTATTCTAAGGAGTTGATTGAGCAACTTGCCGGCGGCAAAAGCTTGAAAGAATTCAAGGAAGTGCCTGACAGTATAAAGAAGGTTTTCGTCACTGCGCATGATATTTCTCCTGAATATCATGTGTTGATGCAGTCCGCTTTCCAGAAGCATACGAACAACGCGGTATCGAAGACGGTCAACTTCCCTCATGATGCCACCCTGGAAGATGTAGCCAAGGTCTATATGCTTGCCTATCAGGAAGGTCTCAAAGGCATAACCATCTACCGCGACAGAAGCCGGGAAAACCAGGTCCTTTCCACATCCGGCAGCGCCCCTCAGGCTGCTTCCACTCCCGCATCCACCACACTCGAACCCCGCGAAAGGCCTCTGGAAACCCGGGGAGCAACCAAAAAGGCTACCACGAGCTGCGGCTCAATTTACGTTACGGTGAACTCAGACGAACAGGGTCTCTGCGAGCTCTTCTCCAGCCTGGGCAAAGCCGGCGGATGCGCTTCTGCTCAGCTTGAAGCTATCAGCCGCCTTATTTCTCTTGCGCTCCGTTCCGGCGTCAGCCCTGATTCAATTGTGAAACAGCTTCGTGGTATACGATGCCCGTCCATTGCCTGGGATAATGGCAAAACCATTCTCTCCTGTGCGGATGCAATCGCCGGAGTGCTTGGAACATATATTGGCGGCGGCGAGGCGCCGAAAACTGAAGGGAAAGTGGTCCAGACGGGTGGGAAGGTCACCAACCTGGTAGGTCAGTGTCCCGAATGCGGCAGCACATTGATATACCAGGAAGGCTGCCGCATATGCTCAAGCTGCGGCTTTACCCGTTGCGGATAACGGCTTTAAACTATCTTTCAGTTAGAGGAGAAAACAGGTTTTTGGCTATTTCCAGATATTTATCCTGTTCGGTTAGAACCCATTCCTCGATGTTGTTTGCGCCGACAAAATATTTGCCGTTGGGCTTCCGGACTCTTTCCTGATCAATCTTACTGGTGTCCATATCGTCCCTGGCGCCATGCTGCTGCATTTCATCCTGAATGAACTGGTGTCCTTCCTTGCTGAGAATCCAGTTAAGGAATACCTTTGCCCCATTCGGATGAGGCGCCCCTTTAACTAGCACTGTGCCTCCGCCATCTATGCTCAAATAAGTACCCTCAATAGGTTGAATAGACAATATTGGCGCGCCCGCTTCCTGAAATGCTGCAAGTTGCTCGGGCACCGCCCAAAGCGCTATATGGTATTTCCCTCTGGCCAACCAGTCAGCCTGCAGACGCTGGTCTCTCAGCATTTGATTCTGTTGGCTGACAAGTTTGCGGAAGTAGTCCTGATCCACAATTTTGTTATAAAGAAGGCTGGCAAAGCCGTTGAAACCGCTGCCGGTAACCGAGGGGTCATTTATGATTATCTTGTTCTTCCATTTAGGGTCGAGCAGGTTGTTCAGAGACTTTATCTCGTCCGGCTTCACAAAATCGGAATTGATATTTATCATGGTGGAAGGATAATAAAATATGTTGAGAACAAGACGCTCCTTGTCACCCCAGGGCAACTGTCCTCTAAACCATACTTTCTGGTCTAAAACTTCGGGGAGGACAAGCAGCGGCTCGATAGGAGCAATGGAACCACTTGTTTTTACCGCTCCAAAAATGGTGTTCAACCCCGAGACCATGATATCCGCTACATAAATACCATTGGCCCTTTCCTGTATAAGCCTGTTTCTGAGCTCTGTACCTCTTCCGGTAATTACTTCCAGATCGATACCGTATTTCTGTTTAAAAATCGGCACAGCATTTTTAACCGCAGGAGCGATTGATGACGCGTATACTACAACCTTGCCTTCTTTCCTGGCGCCATCAAGAGCGGCCTTCCAGTTATCCTCCCAACTTGCCGGCTTTGCGGCGCCGCCCGGCTGGGGAACAGGGGTGCTCGCGGGTGGAGGGGCCGTCTGCGTGGTGGTGCAGGCCACTAAAGGTACCAGAAGCAGGAGCATAACTGTCAGCACAATGTCGCGGTATTTCATCTTTCACTCCTTTTCATAAGCCGTTTTCTGTCGCATATCACTTCAGCAAGGCATCAAAGACCTGTTTTGACATTTCCACATAGTTGTTCTGCTCATTGTTGATCCACTCTTCCACGGTATTAGCCGCCATGAAGTATTTTGCGCCAGGAGTTCTGATCCTCAGCGGGTCTATGCCTTCGCTGGGGACGTCAACCCTTGCGCTTTGAAGCTGCTGAGCGTTCTGCATGTACATCCGGCCTTCCCTGCTCAGAATCCAGTTTATGAACACCTTTGCCGCATTGGGATGAGCCGGACGGTTCATGACAGATAAGTCGCCGCCCTCCACCGATAGCTGGGATAGGCACAATATTTCAATACCATAATGAGATAGATCTTGAAAGCAGGATCAAACTTATTGCCGCGGGTACTCGATGCCTCAGGTAGATGTCCATTTACACGTCTCCTTAGTTCTGCGCGGATTTGAGATAGATGAGGTAGAAGAAGGATGATGCAGCCATCTGAAGAAGGATTATAACATATCGCGGCCCGTGTTTCCCAATACAGGTCTGGCGTTGTCCTGACAACGTAGCGTAGTCATTCTTGTGTCCAATACTGTCATTCTGTCCGACTTGTCGGACTCTCGTCGAAGACTCTTCCCGCAGGACTCATGGGACGGAGCGGAACGGAGGAACGGAGCATAGCGGAGAGCGAAGCGAAGAATCTCAATGACGATCATCATGCCGTAGGAAACAAAAGAGCCCCGGAATACCGGGGCTCCCTTTCATACTTGTTAATCTGCGTCAGGCCTGCTTGTGCAGCAACTCTCATCTAGTCGTCATCCTCTTCCTCGAATCCTCCGAACCGTCCAAACAGCAGTGTCCTTCCAATATCATCGTTGACAAAGATGGGCAGACGACGAAGAAGGAAGAACGGAATATCATCGTCTATCTCCCGCTCGATGGCAATCCTGCCAAAAATATCAGCCCTTTGAAAGCCGATAAATCGGTTGCCAAGGAACACGAAATGGTTTACACCCGGACGAAGCCCTGCTGCCTCGACATCAATGTCGAACTCCCGCTCCGAGCTCGATGCACCAACGGTGAGACTCAGTTCAGCCATGCCTGTCGCTCCAAAAGGAGCGTCCGTCGTGGGTACAAGCACGGTTTCAACGGACTGAACTACCGTCCCATCACTGGCAAGAGCAGAACCCATATTCAGGGCCAGGAGTGGAATCGCTACAACCAACGCCAAGCCTATTCGCAACAATTTAGCACCAAACATTGTCTCCTCCTCTCACATATGCGATAGACTAACGTCTTTCCTCTACATTTTCTATGCGAAACGCTTTTGATAAGCATTTCCATTCTCAATCTAGACCAAAATGTGAAATTTGTCAACAAATGATAGAAGACTAGAAGATTACCGGCCACCTGAAAATAATCTATAATAGTAAATCGTTTTGAACGTATCACCGCATGGTGATCCATTTTTAGAAAGGGGTTTCAACATAAATGCCGCCGATAATCAAGGGCCTGGCGCCCGACTTGCAGGAGATAAAGTCTCTCGTCAACACAGCGCAGGGAATAGAAAAAGCTGATATCGTCCTCAAGGGAGGCAGCGTGGTAAACGTCTACACCGCCGAGGTGCAGGAAAATACCAGCGTCGCCATCAAAGGGAAACGGATCGCCTATTTCGGCAAGAACATCGAGCCGCTGATAGGTCCCGGGACGCACGTCATCGACGTCCCCGGCAAGGTCATCGCGCCGGGATTCATAGACGGCCACAACCACATAATGAACTACTGGACCGTGGAGAACTTCCTGAAAGCTTCCATTCCCAGCGGGACAACCACCGTCATCACCGAGACCATGGAAATGAACTTCTCCGCCGGCTATAAAGCAACGCTGGAGTTCATCAAGTCCGCGGAGAACCAGCCGGTAAAGATTTTCCTCACCGTATCCCCCATGGTATCCATATCGAAGGGCGCCCGGAAGAGGGTCTTCGACCCGGAGGTTTTCCGGAAGCTGCTGAAACGGGACAGCGTAATCGGTTTGGGCGAGACTTACTGGAACCCCCTGATAAGGGGAGAGGAAAGCCTTCTGGAGCTTCTCGATGTGACTCACAAGATGGGTAAGAAATGTGAGGGACATACCGCGGGCGCGAAGGACGGAAAGCTTCAGGCCTACGTGGCCGCCGGGAACCTTTCCGACCACGAGCCTATAAACGTAGATGAGACGCTCGAAAGGCTCCGTCTCGGAATTCACGTCATGATAAGGGAGGGCGACATCAGGCAGGACCTCGCTCAAGTAGCCGGGATACTTAAGAACAAGTTAGACCTGAGCCGCCTTTCTCTTTGCTCGGACGGCGTGAATCCCATTGACATGATCGAGATAGGATATATGGAGGCGGTGGTGCAAAAGGCAATAGATGTGGGGTTTGACCCGGTTCTGGCCCTCCAGATGGCCAGCCTTAATGCCGCGCACCATTTTGGCATCGATGATTTTGTGGGCGGAATTTCTCCGGGCAAACTCGCGGACATAGTGGTGCTTCCGGATTTGAAGCACATAAAACCGGAGCTGGTTATCAGCGACGGGCGGATTATCGCCAGGAACGGCAAGGCCATGGTGGAGCCCCGGCCCTACAAATACCCGGCGTGGCTCAAAAAGGTGTACTCTCTTTCCCGCCCGATCCAGCCGAAGGACCTGGAGATGAAAGTTGATTCGAACAGGGAAAGAGTCCGGGCAAGAGTGATAAATTACATCACGGCTCTGGTCACCAAAGAGGATATCATTGAGCTGCCGGTTTCCAACGGAAGTCTTCAGCCTCAACCCGGGAACGACCTGCTCAAGGTGTCCGTCATAGATGGAAGGGAAGGTCCCGGAAAGCGCTTCACCGGTCTCTTGAAAGGCCTGGGTCTGAAACGGGGAGCCCTCGCTTCCGGCTCCACATGGGACGTCTTCGCTATCGTAGTCGCTGGTTCAAAGGACAGCGATATGGCGATGGCCGCGAACAGGGTGGCGGAGATGCAGGGAGGGGCCGCGGTCGTGGAAGACGGCAGGATAATAGCTGAGTTCTCCCTGCCCATAGGTAACGCCATAGCGGAAGACCCTCCGCTGGTGCTGGCTGAGAAGATGGCGCGATTGCAGAAGGAGTTGCAGGCTAGGGGCGTGACCTGGCCGGACGGCTACCTGACCTTAAACACCATCTCCACCCCGGCCATACCCCATTTCCGAATGTCAGAAGAGGGACTGTACAGCATCCGGGATAGCCGTCTGGTCCCGCTGATAGCCGACTGAGGGCATAATGGGCTGGGACGAGGAAAGGGCAAACCGTCAGAGGCTCGCCCGGGAAAAAGGCGCGATAATCAAGGACTGGGGCGGAAAGATATCCGTCGCCCTGGTACATCCCAGCCTGTATTCCGCCGGGATGTCCAGCCTGGGATTCCAGACGATTTATGGCTTCCTGAACAAGTTCCCCCGGGTGGTCTGCGAACGGGTCTTCTATCCGGAATCGGGACACCAGCAGGTTGTGGGTATGGAGTCCTCCAGGCCGCTCATGGACTTCAGCATCCTGGCCTTCTCCCTGTCGTACGAACTTGACTACGTAAACGCCCTCGACATCCTGAGAAGGAGCGGAATCCCCTTACTGTCAAAAGACAGAGATGAGAAGTATCCGCTCATCATAGCAGGCGGCCCCTGCGTGATTTCGAACTTCGAACCGCTTGCCCCGTTCTTCGATGCCTTCGGCCTGGGCGAGGCGGAGGCGCTGCTTCCTCCTTTCCTCGAATGTTTTCAGACATACATCCACGCTCCGGGAAACGAACTTTTGCTCAACATCTCGAGCGTGCCCGGCTTTCATGTTCCAAACATAACCACCGGAAAAGTCATGAGGCAGTGGGTGAAGGACATCGACACCTTTGATACCACGTCTGTAGTGCTCAGCCCGGATACGGAGCTGGCCAACATGTTTCTCATCGAAGCGGAGCGCGGCTGCGAAAGAGGTTGCCGCTTCTGCCTCGCCGGACAGGCCTTCAAGCCCATGAGATATCGCTCGGCGGAAAGGATAGTCAGGAGCGCGTACAGAGGCCTCGAGCTTACCAGGAAAATCGGACTGGTTGGAGCCGCGATCCTGGACCACCCTCAAATAGAAAAGGTCGTCACGGAAATAGTGGAGAAGGGCGGGCAGGTCAGTTGTAGTTCCCTGCGGGGAGACGCTCTGACTGAAAGACTGGTCAAAGCCCTGGTAAAAGGGGGAGAGAGAAGCCTGACCATCGCCCCGGAGACGGGCTCCGACCGTCTGAGAGCTCTCATTGGCAAAGACCTGTCAAACGAAGATATTCTGAAGGCTGCGGAACTCGCGGCGGCACATGGAATAAGGCAGCTCAAGCTCTACTTCATGATCGGCCTTCCCGGCGAGGAGGAACAGGACATCGAGGAGATAATTTCCCTTGTCGTCAAAGTGAAGGAAATAGTCAGGGGCAGGGCGCAGGACTGCCACATGGTCCTGAACATAGGTCCATTCATCCCCAAGAAAGGGACTCCATTCTTTCGCCACCCGATGGCGCGTCCGGAGCTATTGAACTCGCGGGTGGGAAAAATCAAGGCGGCCCTCAGGCCGCAGGACGTGGAAATCAAGCCGGAGAGCATTCACTGGTGTCAGATACAGGCAGTCTTGTCCAGGGGAGACGGAACCATATCCGCAGCGTTATCACGGGTCAAAAAGAACACGATCAAAGACTGGCACACGGCCCTTGAAGAAAGCCGGGTGGACGTGGACTACTGGGCCCACCAGCCATTCTGACCGAATCTTGATACTAACGTGAGACAACGTAGGGGCGGGTTTGAAACCCGCCCGCCATCAATGAGGCCACAACTACCCAGTTGCCCGCTTGACTGATCTTTCTTGTTGCAGTTCAAATTCAATTGTTGCAGGACTGAAATATTATCGCTCTATCCAGCTTTCCCTCAGCCTTCCTTTATCCGGAACTGCTAAATCTTCTGCGTGTTTGAGAGGATGACATGAATACAGCTGTGCGCTACATTTTTAACCCTTGTTGCACTAACTTCTTGAGCTGTTTCCTGTCTAATTTAAGGCCCTGAACATAGGGCAATGACTCTAAAACAAACAGCCTTTCTGGTAATTTATAAGGCGATATTCGCTTCTCCTTCAGAAAAGAAATCATCTCCTCTAAAGAGATACTCTGTCCTTCCCTGGTAACGACACAAGCGCAAGCTCTTTCTCCCATGAGTGAGTCTGGCATCCCAACGATGGCAATATCTTTTATCTTGGGATGAGAAAGCAACAGGTTTTCGACTTCTGCGGGCATGATATTTTGTCCGCCTCTTATGATCATGTCATCTTCCCGCCCGGTAATAAGAAGATAGCCTTTCCCATCTATCTTTCCCAGGTCTCCCGTGATATACCATCCTTCATCACTCCATTTTTTCCTGGTGGTCTCAGGATCCTTGTAATATCCTGAAGAACCTCTGGCTCCCCTGAAGGCAATCCTGCCAATTTCTCCTCGGGGTAAATCGTTGCCTTCCGCATCCATTATCTTCACCTCATTGCCAGGCAAAGGCTGCCCAATAGTAAGCAGCCTTATCTCCCTGGAATCTGTGATAGATGGTGAACTCATTCCCCCATAATCCATAGCTCCGTAAACATTGATTATGGGGCATTTTAGTTTATCTTCCACTTCACAAGCTAAATGATATGGCAATTGTGCTCCTGTACAATATATCAGCCGCAAAGAGCTCAGGTCATATCTGTTTAAGGCGGGATATGCATTAATTTCCACCAGTTGAGTTGGAACAACTCCTAAGACAGTCACTTTCTCGGTCTGAATCATCCCCAGGGCTGCTTCTACTGACCAGAGTTCTAACATAACCGCTTTAGCTACCACCATGGGGGCATAGCAATAGACAGGCACATTAGGTCCTAAAGCTGCATTGCTTGTGGCTGCAACTACATCCCTGCCTGTGAACTTAAGAGAATCTATTCCTTCCTGGATTGGAAGCAATGAACATATGGGCTGCTCTACTAGCTTTGGTTTACCCGTGGTCCCCGTGGTTGCTCCAACCCAGGAAAACTCATACCAGGGCATCTTTTTCTTCTCTAAATAATCTGATGGATATTTAGTTTCAATAGATTGTGATATCATTTCTTTTATAGATATAGTTCCATCAGGGTATTCATTACCCCAGATTACAATTCGCTCTAATGATGGTAAAGATGCACTCAACTCTTGGATCATTTCAAAATAGTTGAAGCCCTTGTACTTCAACGGTATGACTACTACCTTAGCCTCAGAAACCTTCAGTATATGTTCCATCTCTGCATGCCTGAATACGCGAACGACCGGCACATGCAGGAGGCCGGCTCTTTCACAGGCCACGCGCAGGCAGACCAGTTCCACACAGTTGGGCAACTGGATTACTACAACCTCGTCCTTTTTCAGACCCATCTCCAGAAATCCCAGCGCCAATCTGTCAATCCATACCTTTGCCTGGGACCAGGTTAACCTTACATTTGAATCAACTACGGCCTCCTGGTTGGGATACAATCTGGAATTCCGCTCCCAGTAGTCAGAAATAGTCGTTGACCGCCAATATCCTTCTCGGGAATATTTTTCAACCATTTCTTTGGTGAATCTGGTAGGTTTAGCCATCCCTATATTCTCCTTATATACTAGTGTAGTGTCTCGTATAAATCTTTACAATAGATTAAAGCTAAATATGTACTATGTATTGTCAACCCAATTGGCAGACACTAGACTAGCGGCAGCTTGTAACAGGCGGGTCTAATAACTTAAGCTTCCAATTTGGCAAGTCCCATGCTCTCTAAAAAAGCGTCAATTCTGTCCAGAACCTGAGTTTCATCCAGCTCTCTTTTGTCCCCAAAGTTACCTTCAAAGGTGGCTACGGGTATCCCCATGTTCATTAAACCCAGGCGCTGCTCCATTTGCCCAAAAGACATCCCCTCGCAACCCCTGTTCAGATGAATTACTGCTCCGTTGGCATGCCATTCCTTTGCTAATCGGGCCATAAGCTCAGTCCTGACTTGTGGTAAATAGAAACAGGCTCCATGCCAGTGCTCATCCATCCATTTGGCCAGTAACCTCAATGCATCTTCCCTGTTTTTGAGGTTAATACCCAATTCCTTCAAACTTTTCGCCGGCCCCCAGCTACCATCTTCCTGGTCAGTCCATGCTCCCATTAGGAAAAAAGTGTACTCGGAACCTGTGAAAACAGCGCCATATCTGGCAGCATAATGATATAACTCCAGAAAATAGAAAGGAGGAGGTACATCAGTTATAAGGCGGCATCGTTCTGTAGCCAGCGCTGCTATGCCTCTTTGAACTCTGTCTTTTACCTCGTCCCTGAGAATGCGGTTAAACTCCAGCGTCTCTTTCCTGTTGCGAGCCTGAGCTGTTATCACAAAAAGGGAATAAATGGACTTTAAGTCCAGCGGTGCGGGGATGGCTTTATTAAGGGAACATACTTCAGCCCAGGTTCGGCCGGCTTCCCATTCTGTTTCCATGGACTGAATGAGTCTTTCGTCGTCATATTTTTTACCGGTGATTTTTTCCAGCCACTCTATAGCCTCCTGCATCTGCGCCACCATATATTCCGTCCTCAGGGATTCCTTTTCATCCTTTCTCCTGCCCAGCGCAATATCTATGCCAAAATATGGAACATTGAAGTGCTCTGCTATAGTTTGAAACCACTTGGCGTGAGAATCGCAAGCATGCCTGGTAATAACAAAGTCTGGTTTAGGAAATTGGCCACCGAAATAAAAGCGGTCCAGAAAGATTGAACCCCAGTAACCTCTAGTCCAGGCACAAAGGTCTCTGGAGTAACCCCTGGCTTCTACAGCCTCGTCACAGGCCTGCGCGAAGGAAGGGTCTGAGCCTATCGTCGCGCCATAAATCTCACCACCCAGATGAAGGACATCACCTACACCAGCCAGAAGGCTATCAAGCCATAGAGTACCACCCAGACTAACATATTTTCCCTTTTCCCGGGCGGTAATGAATTCCTTAAAGAAATTATACCTTAGCTCTTTAGCTTTTCCCCAACAACTCAAGGGCCTGGTCTCATACTTCTTAAGACCTTCACGTAACATTAATACTCCTCCAAATCAGCTTCTCAGCATTGACCGAGAGATTTTCTATCTATTACGCTATCGCTTACTTATTAAAAATCTCCATTAACGTTTTTCGAAATTCAGGCTCCTTCAATAAATACTCCTCATCCTCTAACATATGATAAGAAAGATTCGCTTGTCGTACTGGTTTTCTGGCTTGAAGCATATAATCCGCATTCACGTCAGCTCTGGCGCTTTGCGCCAGCGTTGTTCTTCCCCAGATTTCCTGTCCTTCGCGATCAAGAAGCCAGTTAGCAAAAATCTTTGCAGCATTTGGATGCGGAGCCATGTTCATTAAAGATATCTGGCCAAAACTCCCCACTACATATGGGACATCCTCTTTCAATCCACCAGACACTTCAATCGGAACGCCGGCATCCCTAAATTCAAGGGCTATGCCCTCGTCAGGGAAAATTCCCACAAGAAATTTCTTCTGAGCAATCCATTCAAGTTGAATGCGGCTATTCCTTGTAATTACGGGCTTTTGTTTCATAAGTTCTCTAAAGTAATCCCAGCCAAGTACAGACTTGAGAGCTAAGAAGACCGTATTTCTCTGTCCTTTGCCCGCTATGGTGGGGTCTGTCAGCACAATCTTTTCTTGGAATTTAGGGCCAAGCAAGTCATAATAGGATATTATTTCTTGCGCCTTTGTAGCTTCTGTATTTACTGCCACGTTACCTTCACCACCAAGAGTAGCAACAAAGCTAAAAATAGTATGGTCTTTGTCTACATAGGGCAGTTTTCTTTGCCACCACACATCAGGATTATAAACCTGAGGCAAAATTAAGACCGAATCAAAGGGATCAAAAACTCCGGCAGGTTTAAGAGTATTAATCATGGTGGTAGTCCCGGAAATATAAAGGTCTACCAGGTTAAGGCCTGCCCTTCGTTGTGAAATAATTTTCTGACTTAATTCCACACCGCCTCCAGCAACAAATTCCACTTCAATGTCTTTATGTTTATTGCCAAAGGCTCTGGAAATTTCCGTTCGAGTAATAGGTGCAACGCCTGTATATATGGTTACCTTTCTCTCCTTCCTGGCGTGGATAATAGCTTCCTCCCACTTGCGCTCCCGGGATTCTTTCCCTGGTGTTTCTGATTTAACGATGTCCGCAGGTGATATTGTCTTGTTCTCAAGATTAGTCCTCTGGAGGCAAGAAAAAAGAACAGCAATAAAAAGGGGAAAAACGGCCATTAGAACTATCTTCTTCATCATTTCTCCTGTTTAGCCTCCGGTAAAGAGTTTCAAAGGGTAATGTTCTGGGGACCCTTTGGTCTGAATCCTATTTTGTTAAAAAACCCCCGGAATCAGGCTGGCTTCCTTTGTCAGGTTGAGTATAGTATTGAACTGTTCAGCTAGCCAGAGATGAATCAAAGTACGACGGTAGTGGTTACCCCCCAAAGGTACTTATGATGAGGACATTATGAAGAAGTTTTTAGGAGCTACCGATACCCGACAGGGACATTATACATAAATGATTTATGACTGGCAAATATTGAATTATTAATTGGTTCTCGGCTAAAAAACAAATGCCAGGTTCGCGGCCATTGCCAGGAAACCTGAAGCCGTCATTCCAACTTGCCTTGTAAACGAGAATGTAAGGCCTTTGAGAAGTGTGAGAGTGACATATCCGGCGGCAAGATTGAAGAAACCCCAAAAGACATTGACTATGGCTGGAGAGGGTCTTCCGAATGGAGTTTGGAATTCCTGGCTTGATACCCCGTGAACTAGATGAGGAATAGCATTTGCAATAAAAGCTCCAGCAAAAAAGTATCCTATATAAGCATACCATTTCATCTTTGCCTCTCCTTTTTATTTGTAATTATTTGCAGAAGAGTCAAGTACCTCAAACTCCTTCGTTCATCTCGCCACCTCACCCCTGAAAATAAGAAACTGCGTTCTTGAGCACCCTCAGTCCCAGGCCTTCCTCCGGCAATCGCTCCCGGGTCCAGGCAGGATGATTTATCCTGTAAAGGTAGCCCTCGGGATGCGGCATGATGCCGAAGACCCTACCCGTTTCATCGCAAATCGCCGCTATATCATCTACGGAGCCGTTGGGATTCCACGGATACCCCGGCTTCTCTCGCCCCTGGTTGTCCACGTACGTCATCGCCACCTGTCTGTTTTTATGTAAACGAGCCAGCGTGCTGCTGTCGTTCACCAGGAACTTGCCCTCTCCGTGCCTTACCGGCAGGTACAGGCGGTCCAGCCCCTTCGTGAACGGGGAACAGGAATCGAGCACCTTCAGATGCACCCAGCGGTCCTCGAAGCGCCCCGAATCATTGAAGCTTAGAGTAGTGAGCTGAGACCGGTAGTCGCCGCTAATCCCCGGCAGCAGCCCCAGCTTGACCAGCACCTGAAAGCCGTTGCAGATGCCGATGATCAGGTTGCCTTTCCGGATGAAATCCTGCAAAGATTCCTGCAGGTGATATTTGAACTTGATGGCAAGCACTTTTCCCGCGCCGATATCATCCCCGAAAGAGAACCCCCCCGGGAGCGCCATGACTTGATAGCTGTTGAGGCTTTTTGCCCCGCTCATCAGCTCATTGAAGTGGACTCGCTCTGCACTCGCTCCGGCAAGCTCAAAGCCATGCTGCGTCTCGAAATCGCAGTTGATTCCGAAACCGTAGAGGACCAGTACCCTGACTTTCACCCCTATACTCCGAACGGCCTCTGCCAGGCTTTCTTCAATTTGCCCACACCCTGACGGATAACGTTCCGTCCGTCTATACCCCACACCACCAGCCTCCCATTGTCCCGCACCCAACCAATCAGCGAAAACACAGTGCCCTGCATGATTTTTTCAAACGTAGCCTGCTGCCGCAGGGATACCGTTATCACGAACCGGCTGGCGGACTCGGAATAGAGAATCTTGTCGTTGCTTTCCACTTCCGCCGGGACTTTTCTCAACTCCACTTCCACCCCGTACCCTCCCGCCATGGACGCCATGGCCAGAGCGGCTGCCAGCCCTCCCCGATAGCACCCGTGTGCCGAGGCGACCGCGCCCTTTTCAACAGCCGCGCTAACGGCATTGTACAGGCGGATAGCGCTCTCCGCCCTGACCTGCGGCGCGTTGCGTCCCACAGCTCCCCGCATTTCATAATATTCCGAAGCCCCAAGCTCGTCATACGTCATTCCTGCCACATAAACCAGGTCTCCTGGCCTCTTCACGTCCATGGTGACGCATTTCCCCACGTCCTCGATTTTCCCTGCCGCCGAGAACTGAATGGTAGGCAGCGCGGAAATCCGGTGCTCCTTCCCGTGAATATCCTTGACCGTGCCGTCCATAGACATGCTGTCCTTGCCCGATATGCAGGGAGTCCTGAAGGCCAGCGTATAGTCGTAAAGCGCCTGATTGGCCCTTATGAGCTGCCCCATCCTGTACTTGGCATCGGGATTATTCCGTGAAGCTATCGGACTCGGCCAGCAAAAATTGTCATTTAGGGCTATCTGTTTCAGGCTGCCGCCCACAGCGATAATCCGCCGCAAAGCCTCATCCAGGGCGCAGGCGGTCATATGATATGTATCTATCAGGCCGTATTTGGGATTTAAACCGGCCGAAATCGCTATCCCTTCCCTGGAACCGAAAACCGGCCTTACCACTGCCGCGTCATTGGGCACATCTCTTTCTACCCCGACCAGCGGCTTGATCACACTCGTGCCCTGGACCTCATGGTCGTACTGCCTGGCGATGTATTCCTTGCTGCACATATTGAGCCGCGCCAGCAACTCTTCAAGGAAAGCATTGTGGTCTTTCACCTCTTCCATCTCGGGTTCGGCAAGACCCCGCTCCTCCGGAGTAAGCCATTCGGCTTCCATATTCATCCCGGGAACGCCCTCGTGAACGAATTCCATGTCCAGACAGGTGACCGCTTTTCCCCTGTAGAGAGAGATGAACTTCCCGGAGCCGGTGAATTTCCCTATAGCCGTGGCTTCCACCTCGTGCTTGTCGGCCAGCTCCAGCAGCGCAGAGATTTTTCCCGCCTTCACCGCCAGCGTCATGCGTTCCTGTGACTCCGAAACCAGAATCTGCCAGGGCTCCAGTCCGGCATATTTCAGGGGAACCCTGTCCAGCTCCAGTTCAAAGCCGCCGCACATTCTGGCCATCTCGCCCACGGAAGAGGAAAGCCCTCCCGCCCCGTTATCGGTGATGGCCTCATAAAGCCCCGTGTCGCGGGCCTCGTTCAGGAAATCGTGCATCTTCTTCTGCACGAAGGGATCGCCAATCTGCACGTGTCCCGCGGTTATCCATTCTCCCGCTTCCATGGAGGACTGGGTAGCCCCGTGTATGCCGTCTATCCCCACCCTGCCCCCGCACATAACGATGAGGTCGCCCGGGCTCACCCGCTTTTTATGGCCCTCTTCGCCGTTGACCACGGCAGGGATGAGCCCCGCAGCCAGGACGTAGACGGCCGGTTTTCCCATATATCCGTCGTCAAAGAACACCAGCCCGTAGGGCGTGGGCACGCCGTGTTTGTTTCCCCCATCCTCGACCCCTTTTCTGACCCCCTCCAGCAAGCGCCTAGGATGTATCTTGGGCCGTAGTTCCCCTGCATAAAAAGGATTGCCGGTGCAGAATCCGTAAGTGCCGAAAATCAGCCGGCAGCCCTTGCCGGTCCCCATGGGATCCCTGTAGACGCCGACAATGCCCGTCAGCGCTCCTCCGTACGGCTCCTCATTAGAGGGGCTGTTATGCGTCTCTCCCTTGAAGGCGAAAAGCCATTTATCGTTGAACTTCATTACACCGGAGTTGTCCCACAGCGTTGAGACGACCCAGTCCAGCTCTTTCTCCAGTTTCTTCGTGGAGCCCTTGATGTAGGTATCGAAGAGGCTGTCAATCACGGTTTTCCGGCGGTGCTCGTCCACGTACCTCACCCTGGCGTTGAATATCTTGTGTTTGCAGTGTTCCGACCAGGTCTGAGCCAGGGCCTCGAGCTCCGCGTCGGAAGCCACGACGTCCAGCCCCGCCTTTCTTCTTTCCTCGATGACCGCGGGTTTCTTGAAATAATCTCTTATGACCCGCATTTCCTCGAGATTCAAGGCCAGCGAGCGCTCCTGGCTTATCTGCATCAGCCTTTCATCGGGGACTGCCAGGTCTATATGCTGCACCCTTGGCTCACGGGAAATCTTCACCTCGGGCAGAGGCAAAGTCTGCTGTTTTGTGCGGTAAGACGGATAGTCAATTACGGCCCACTGGTGCACCATTTCGTTGGCCAGCAGTTCCGCGGCAATGGACTGGACCTTTTCCCGGGAAAGACTCCCGCCGGAAAGGAGATATTGCCTTGAAGTAAAAACGGTTTCGCCGGGCCCGAACTTCTGACCTGTAACATCCTCAATCGCCAGGGCCGCGGTCCTGGCCGCATTATCGGTCACCCCTGGCTTAAAGCCTACCTCCACAAGCCAGGAACAATCCCCGGCGAGAGCGGAATCGCAGGAAAAGACCTGGGTAACAGGGTCCGCGAAAAGCTCTTTTCCCAGAAATAACAGGGTATCGGCAGAGAAGTCTTTCTTTATGGTGTAGACGTCAATGAGTCTCACCGAGTCCACATCATAACCAAGCTCGCCGGTTATTCTTTTCTTGAGCCGGTCGGCCAGGGCGTCGGCGGTACCACGCTTGAAACCTACTTCGATCCTGTGAACTTTTTGCATGTCATCCCGGTCCGGATTGATGGCGAAAAAATAGGGCTCCGGTTAATCGGAGCCCTATCATATATACGTTTATACTGGATGCACCGAAGTACATCGCTTTTGTCTGCAAGTTATGTAACGCTAATAAGGATAAACTTGTTCGGAAAACCTTTGGATTAATACTTACCGGTTGACCTGGAACTCTTACGCTTCTTGGCTGCAGCTTTCTTTTTTCGGGTTATGCTGGGCTTTTCGAAAAATTCCCTGCTTCTAATCTCAGACAATATTCTATCCTGCTGCACCTTCTTGTTAAACCTGCGCAACAGGCTCTCAAAACTTTCGTTTTCACCGGATACAACTTCAGTCACACGTCTAACCTCCTTTCTCGAAATATTCTTTTAGCATAAAAATTGTAGTTTATTATGCCGTAATATGTCAATGACCCCTGTCCCGCGCGAGTATCTCCGCCGCCGCGATAACGCCCGACGCCGAGGCCTGTATCAGCCCGCGCGTCACACCGGCCCCGTCGCCAACGGCGAAAAGATTCTTTACAGGTGTTTCCAGAGAAGGAGTGAGATCAAGTCTTGAAGAATAAAACTTGACCTCTACACCGTAGAGGAGGGTTCCCCGTCCCGCTATCCCCGGGACCAGCCTGTCCAGAGCATCGAGCATCTCGACTATATCTTTCAGGACGCGATAGGGCAGTACAAAGCTCAAATCCCCTGGAGTAGCGCTCCTTAATGTTGGAGCCACCACTCCACGCTGTATTCGCTCCGGCGTCGAACGGTGACCGGCCCTGAGGTCGCCCAGCCTCTGTACCAGCACTCCGCCGCTAATGATGTTTGCCAGCCTGGCTATATATCTTCCGTACGCTATAGGCTCGTGAAAGGGCTCAGTGAAAGAAATGCTGACCAGCAGGGCGAAATTGGTGTTTTCCGTGTGGCGCTGCGAATAGCTGTGCCCGTTGACCGTCGTTACGGGATCGTCCCCCCCGGTTGACTCCATGGTTACCTCGCCGTGAGGACACATGCAAAATGTCCTTATGCGGTCGTCGAAACTCTTCGAGAAATATTCCAGTTTGGATTCATAAAGCTCACTGGTGAGCTTCTCTGTCACAGCGGCGGGCAGCTCCACTCTTACGCCCAGGTCCACCGGGTTATTCGCCAGGGGCAGGCCTAACCTGCGGGCCTCTTTAACCAGCCAGTCGGCTCCTTCCCTGCCGGGGGCCGCGATGAGATAGCTGCAATAGACTTTCTCGCCATTGTCCATCTCTATTCCTGCTATCCTCTTGTCATCCACGAGAATATGTTTGACCTGGGTCTCTACCTTCAGGTCTATTTTCGGCAAGATAGAAGCGCACATTTCCTTCATGATGGCTCTTGAACGCTCCGTGCCCATATGTCTCACGGGCATGGGGGTAAGGACCATTTCCGCCAGACTTGCCTTTCTTCTCCACTCGTCAACCTCCTCACCAACACCCCAGACCTTATCTGGAGCGCCATAGCGGACGAAAATGGAGTCCACGTATTTAATCAGGTCTTTAAGCCTGTCGCGCGTAACATATTCGGAGAGTCTCCCTCCAACTTCAGGAGAGAGGGTCAGCTTACCATCGCTGAAAGCGCCGGCTCCTCCGATACCGCTGACCATATCGCTGGGGACGTGCTGTGTGTTATTGCCGCCCTTATCCCTTGCAGGGCCTGACCTGTCCTCCAGGCTTCTGCCCTTCTCCACCATCAGGACTTTGAACCTGTTGCGCTGGCTTAGCTCCAGGGCGGCGAAAAGTCCGGCAGGCCCACCCCCAACAATAATCACGTCGTATTTACTGGACATAGCGGGAAAAAGTCTAGCATCTGTCATATGGCCTGTCAAAATGACGAATGAAGTTTGCCACCGCGCCAGTTATGAATTAAAATAGGATTCGCAATTCCGTTTCCGAATCCTCACGGTGGGGCCATGAATCGGAAAGGCTGTCATTCTGAGCGCAGCGAAGAATCTTGTTACGTTTACTTGGGTTTTAGAGTTCATTTGTAGTTTGAATTTTGTTCGAAGGGCAGGTATTAGAAATGGTAGAGAAAGAAGCTGCAAGAGAAAAAGAAGCTGAAGTCCCCCGGATAAACTTCTATGAAGCCAACATGGCCCAGATAAAGGACCGCAACAAGCGCATGGCCAGGGGCAGACGCGTGATAAAAGGCAGCGCCATCCCCTGGGAGCAGGGCCGACAGGGCCTGGTCCGCTGGTATCTCAACGACCTCATAACCGATACCGCCAACGACAGATGGACCATGTTCACCCACGAGATCAGGGTGCACTCCGGCAAGCATGTACACCAGGGAGGTCTTACCATATTTGTGCTGGGAGGAAAAGGCTATACAACCGTGGATGACGTCCGCTTCGATTGGAGCGCCGGAGACCTGATTTGCCTGCCGATCAAAAAGGGCGGCGTCGTACACCAGCACTTTAACCTGGACGGGAAGCCTTCCCGCTGGCTGGCAATTATCAATAACCGGATAATTGAATTTGCCGGACGGTTCCTGGAGCAGAAGGTGGAGTCTCCCGACTGGGTAAAAATGCAGAAAAAAAAGTAGAGGCCGTGGCCCGGCCCTATTTGTCCTCGAATATCCTGCCCAAAATGCTCAATAATTCCCGCGGCTGAAGATGTCTGGTAAAAAAGACCATAACCTTCTCTTCGGAGCCTTTCCCAACCAGTCCGGCCGTTTCCTTTTCGTAGTCGGCAATCGCGATCAACGGCAGCGAAGCAATATTTCTTCTCAGCTTGGCAATGGCCCTCAGCTTGTTCACGCCAGACAATACCATATTGAGGATTACGATGTCGGGAGATTGCCTGTACACCAGGTCGAGCGTCTCACTACTGCTTGAGGCGATGCCTACGCTCAAACCACGCTCCTTCAACATGGCCTGAACATCCAGCGATAGCTGGAGGTCATCTTCCAGTAGTACAACGATGGACTTCTTTGCCCTCTCTTGCAGCAGGTTTAGAAGCGAATTCACATCCAGGGGCTTGGAAAGGACGGTAAGGGCGCCAAGCTCTACAGCCTTCTCCACATGCTCTGAATAAGCTGTCATCATCACAACCTTGACTTCAGGATGCTGGCGGCGGATTTCCTGGAGGCACTCCACTCCGCTCATTCCCGGCATCCTGATATCCAGGAGCACCAGGTCAACGTGTTCCTTCTTTAACACTTCCAGAGCGTCGCTGGCCCCGGACGCGCACAGGCACTCATAATTCCAGTCCGTGATGATATCGCACAGGCTATCGCGAAAATTATCATCGTCATCAACTACCATTATTCTGCCCTTTTGCGTAACTACCATGAATGCTCCTTTAAGATTGTTTCCATTCGTAGGGACGGCCCTCTGTGGCCGTCCTTAATTATGTAATATTAATTAATGCGTTGGCATTAATCGGTCCTGCATATTATATATACGTTCTCAAAGCTTGTCCAATAGCCCTCAGCTTCAGCAACTGCCGCCTCCCGCAGGCAGCCTCACAATGAAGGTCGAGCCTTTTCCGGCCTGGCTCTCAACCTCGATACTGCCGCCGTGTTTCTCCATGATTTGTTTGCTGACATAAAGCCCGAGCCCCGTACCTTTTGCTTTAGTGGTGAAAAAGGGGTCGAATATCTTTGCCAGCACATCGGGATAGATTCCCGCCCCCGTGTCGTTCACCCTCACTTCGGCACATCCATCGGGGAGCGCCGTTGTCACCCGCAGGTTTCCACACCCCTGCATAGCATCCGCGGCATTCAGAAGCAGATTCATGACAACCCTCCTGAGCATCTCACGGTCTCCTTTTACGGCTGGCATGGAAGCATCCAGGTCGAGAGATACTCTTATGGCATCGGGAAAGCCAACGGCTGAAACTGCCTCATTCACTATTTCGTTGAGAAATACCGGCCGCAAAGACGGCTCTTTAGGGCGGGCGAAGTCCAGGAGGTTGCTTATTATGCGCGTGGACGAGGCAATGGCCTGGCTTATGATGACCAGATTCCTTTCCACCTTATAATCCGGGTCCTTGACCCTGGACCGCAGGACATAGAGGGAGTTGCTTATCGCCCCCAGGGAGTTCCTGAACTCGTGGCTCACTACCGCGGCTATCTCACCGATTGCCGCCAGGCGAAGCATCTTTTCCCTTTCTTCCTGTAGCCTCTTTAGTTCCCTCAAATCGGTGAAGATGCCAACTGTTCCGACAAATTTACCTTCTGAGTCCAGAACAGGATTCGTCGCCACCATTGCAGGTATTTCTTCTCCAGACTTGGTCAGCAGCACTCTTTCGCGAGATGCAACAATGGAAACTTCTTTCTCCCACAGTTCACGGCTTCTTCGCCGTACTTCTTCTCTTGATTCTGAAGCTACTATTTGCATGAAATTCTTCATTGTGGCAAGCTCTTCCCGGGTATATCCCAGCATACGGCAAAGAGCAGGATTAGCGTACATAAGGTTTCTACCTTTGTCTCTTAAACTCAGACCTTCAGACATGTTCTCCACGATGGAACGAAATGTTGCTTCGGAGGCAGAGAGCGCTTTCAGAGTTTCCTGGGTCTGCATGAGCATTTTTCCCCTTTCCTGCTCCAGCTTTTTCATCTCCCGCAAATCCGTGAACATCGCAACACTGCCCTGGAAGCTACCCTTCGGGTCGAATATGGGCGCTCCCGATAACAGCACGGGTATCTTCTCGCCGATTTTAGACACCAGGGCCACTTCACGGACACTCACCAGACCTCTCTTCCTCAAAGGAAAATCCGCACGCACCCTCTCCCGTTCAACGGTACTCATTGACGTGCTCCCCGCCTTCTTGCCTATGAATTGTTCCGGTTCATATCCGGTCAGCCGTGCAAAGGAAGGATTCACATAGATATCTATTCCGTCCTTGTCCACCAGCACAAGCCCCTCCGCCATATTTTCCACGATTGCCCTGAACTGCGCCTCCGAATCGGCCAGGCTGTTCATGGCCTTCTGAAGCCTTTCCGCCATATTGTTGAAAGACTCGCCGAGGGCCTCCAGTTCGTCGCCGGACTTGATGTCGACCCTGTATGTCAATATGCCGGCGCCCAGGGCCATGGCTCCCTCATGGAGCTGCTGTAGCGGAGTAAGGATCCAGCGCGAACCCATCATTATTGCCGCCGCCATAAGCAGCATGCTTCCGGCAGATATAACCGCTATTAACCTGATTAGCAGCCAAAGGGGTTCGAGGGCTTCCGATACCTCTCTCTCAACAATCACACCATATCCGCCGCCTGCCAGCTCCACTCCCGGGCCCAGGTCGTTCACGAGAATTGAACTGGCCGCCACCTTCTTCCCTTTTTCATTTGTGTAGACGCTATCCTCTTCAAAAGCCCTTGTCTCCTTGCCTTCCGTGGTTCTTTTGACCACGTTCCGTCCGGTTACCAGATTTCCCAGTGGTAGAAGCTTAAGGTTGTAATGGGCCAGAAGACGCCCGTCACTGTCGACGATATAGGATATTCCTGTCTTTCCGGTTCTGAAGGAAGCGAGCTCTTCAGAAACCGGAAATAGCCTGACCGTACCCGCCAGCATCCCCACGAACTCGCCATCTCTCTCGACAGGGACCGCCATCTCCTGCAAAGGTTCACCACCCGGAGAGAATTTCACCCCTCCCGCATAGATAGTCCCCCTCTTAACCACAGCGAACGAAGGGCTGTCCGAGAAATCCACCATGTCTTGCCCGGTTGCGGCGCCGTTCTGACTCATTCGAATAAATTCCCTTCCCTTGGAGTCCGCCACGGAAACCTCGACGAATGATGGCTCTATCTTCAAAAGGCCTTGTGCCAGGCTCTTCTGGCGCTCGTACTCCATGAGCGACATCCCTGGGGCGGACGCAATGGTTCGGAGCTCCGACGTTCGAAGGACTATGTAGTCTTTCAGCAGTCTGGAGGACCTCAAAGCGGCTTCATGCTGGAGCTGGGCTTCCCGCTCCTCCATTAACGGCCTTATCGGAAGGTACACAGCCAGAATGAGTATCAGCGTCAGGACAAGGGCCGCAGAGAGTATCCACTTGAAGAGACGGTAAAGTAGCTTCCCATGTTTTGCCGGGGCGCTTTCAGATTCAGAACGCAGGGTTATCATCGGGGTTTGATTATATGACTGCAAAAAAGAAAAAGCAAAAAGCAAAAGTTGACCTGACCTGAACCTCATTGCTGAGGTACCTGAGCCTATCCATACACGGCAAACACGACGGCGTCGGAGAAGTTGGACGTGCTGAATAACACAAGAGCGCAGGAGCGCCCGGCCGTCATCTCGGCTGCCGCGATGCCGCGCGATACCGGCACTCCCTCGATGTAGGCTATGGCGCTGCCGGTGAGCTGCACGGTGGCGGTGTAGGTCCCAGCATCGAACGCCTTCAAAATACCTTTAGCAATCAACATTACCTTAACTCAAAACTAAAATCTCATCCGCCTCTCCGCTCTGCGAGAGTCCGAAACTCGGACAGGCGGACAAATCATTTTTGACTTTTGATTTTTGCTCTTTGATTTTTGTTCACTGCGGCCCTGCCAGTCCTATGCTCATCTGGTACCGTCCCTTCCACGGTTCGTAGGCCAGCTCGATGGAGAAGACGCGCCTCTTGGCCGCGGACAGGCCCACCCGTGAATCGGTGACAGCGATCATGTCGTAAAGCTCCTGGCCGCAGTTGACTCCTGAGATGGCGAGCTCTCCCCCGTAGGCATGGAAGGCCTCCTTGTTCGAGAGCGCGGCGGCTATGGCCGTGGCTTTGGCCACTGTGCTGGCGTTGACATCGGTGAAGGGGCGATAGCGGGCGTAGAGCTGGTTGGTCTGCGTCTGCTCGAAGGAATCGGCGTAGACGGCCGTTCCCTGCACCTGGAAGCGGTTGGCTGACAGGGCGTTGGTGGTATAACGCCCTCCTGTGACGGGATGATTGCTGCCTCCGTAGGTGTAGTCGGCGGCGTCCGCTGAGCTCGGGTTGAAGGACCTGGCGGCGGCCCCTCTCACGTAGATGACATCGTTAAGGCGCTCGTAGAGGCCCTTTATGAATGCGGCATAGGACTGTCCGGAGTGGATGGATATCCTGGGGTATTCGGTGGTGAAGGGGCTGGAGCTGCTGACCACGGTGAGGGTGATGCCGGCAAGCCCCAGGAAGTACTCCACGAGGTCCTGATAGGTCTTGTCGTTGCTCGTCCTGTTGAACTCGACGGCGGTGCGGGCCTGCATCCGGGCCAGGAGCCCCCAGGCGTCCACGGCGTGGATCACGAGCTGGGCTTTCCCTGGCTCGGCGATATGCTCCAGGGACTCGATGAAGTAGGCCTGGCCGGATGAGTACTCCGCTCCGGATGTGCCGTAATAGCCGGGCTGGAAGTCCACCTCGTTGCCGATGGCGAAGGCAGGGGTGTTGTAGGCCCCATCAGAGTTGTCCAGGACGACATGGAGCTCTCCAGGAGAGAACGGCTTGATTGACTGCCTTAGGCTGAGGACGTCCGCGCTGACCGTCGTGGTGGTGACGGTGTCCGTGTTCCAGTAGAGCTCACCGGGTGTGGACAGGAAGATGTGGGTGGCGTTGCCGGCGATGGCGTAGCCGTAGCTGCCCGCCATGACCGGCAGGCGGTAGTCGTCGTGGTGAAGGTTGGCAATGAAGGCCGCGGCGGACTGGCTGTGAGTTCCCATCACCCTGGAGTAGGACTGGCTGCCTGAGAACGTTTCGACGAATGACTCGCGGTATACGTCCACCCAGGCGATGCTGGGGTAGAGATAGGTCGCCCCGGCGCCATAGTGGGCCTTACGGATTTCCTTGAGGGCGCTCCAGGTGTCGTTTGCCTGGTTGATGCCCAGGCCGTAGACACAGCCCCACAGGTGGTATGTCACCGTGGATGTTATCTTCCCTGTGACAAGCAGGTGAATATCCACGAGGGGGGCCCTGCTGGCGGCGATCCCGGTGATGGCGTTGGCGGTGTTCGACCAGGACGCCGCGCCCCCCCATGTTCCTGCCGTGCGGATGATGCGCTTCAAGGTCTCGGAGCTGGCGCCGGTGGTGTAGAAGCATACCAGGATGTCGCTCGAGTCGTATGCCACCGCCACGTGCTCGAAATCGGCTGCGGCCGCGGCGGCGATGATCACGGCGGGCGTTCCCCACGTTGCGCCGCTGTCCGCGCTCTCCACGCAGTAGAGCTTGTTGGCGGCTCCGTCAAGAGCGGTGTAGACCAGGGCGACCTTCTCTGCCGTTGTGGCCAGGGCGATGCCCTTGCCGGTGATGAGCATGACTCCGGAGAAGAGCGTCCAGGCGGAGTAGTCGCTGAGGGCCCCTGGGCTGGCCACTCGCTGGCGGTAGAGCGATGTTCCGTCCGTTCTGGCTCTTACCAGTGAGCTATCTGCGGGACAGACGGCGGCGTGGTATGAATCTGCCTCCGCGCCGTCATAGAGCTGGGACCATATGAGCCTCTTGGCGCCTCCGACCCTGTCCCGGACGGCCACCAGTACCGCGGGGCGGGCGGATGGGGTTTTCTGGGCTGCGGTGAGGGTGGAGGTGAGAGTTCTCATGTTAATAACAGCTATACTAAGTTCCCCAATCGGCGCTCTGGCTGTTGCCTGGAATAGCCGGCACGTATAACTTGCTCGTGCGGACCTTGCCAGCCAGGCGCTTCAGCTCCGTCTCGAACTCCAGGAGCTTCTGCCGGCCCCATTTCAGGGCGTCGGCGGTGGAGCGGTCTCCTCCGACGTTAACGCGGTTGACGGCATAGCTGCCGTACTGCAGGAGGGCGTAGGCTACGGCGCCCAGGGCGATGATGTGCTCGTGCTGCACGTCCACGGTCCAGGTGGTGGCGTCTATGTCGTGCACCTTGCCGTAGTAGACATAGGAATTGTCCCCGTCTCCCTGGTTGTCTCCCAGGAGCTCCACGGAACCGGCGAACCATGTGAAGCGCTGGTACTGCCTGGGGAACTTGTCTATGGGGAACTCCACGGCGAAGATGGCGACCACGCTGGAGATGGAGGACAGGGAAACGGTCCTGCTGCCGCTTGTGGTGGCGATGGTGGCCTTGAGCTCGTTGGGCTTGACGCGGGAGTACTCCCGGAGAGCCCTGTCCACCATGCGGTCCACCTCGTTATCGGTCCAGCGGTAGTTTCCGGAGTCCTCGTCCTTGAGGTCGCGGCGGACGTTGGTTCGCATAGTGGTCTTGTTCATGGCAGCGCCTCCAGTACGCAGGGAAAGCCCGCATCGTGAAAACAAATATGCGCCTGCAGGTGATATGCCTTGCCGGCCATAAGGTCGGCTATGGCGCCTTTGATGGCCGCGCGCTCCTCAGGGGTGTTATCGGTGACGTCCGCGCGAACGAACTCGCCCTGCTGGCCCTCTCCGTTCCGAGAGTCTTCGAGTGGGACGTTGTCCTCGACGGCTTCGTAGTAAACCCTCATGCCTCCTCCTTCACCTGGTGTTTGAGCATGGCCAGAAGCCGGTTCAGCTTGCCCCGCCTGGCTGAGCTCAGCGTCCTGAGGCGTATCTCCGTGGGATGGATATCGGGCCGGTCGGTGAACTTAACGGGCTTCTCACCTTTCCATATTCTTACAGCCACGGCATCCTCCTTCTGGCGGATTGATAATGCTGCATAACCTCTATTTCGCTCAGGGCTTTGCTGTAGATGTGGACTTCGCTGACTATGCCGTTGAATTCATATCCCGAGGCGCTCTCCAGTCGGCCGATATTTAGCAGACCGGTGGTATAGATCATAGCCGCTGTCTGGGCGACTGTGGTTTCCAGAAGTCCGTTGACGTAGATTCGCAGATTGGCCTGATCGTATGTTCCCGCTACATGCGTCCACCTGTCGTTGAAGGTGATGGTGGTTGACAGACAAGCAGTGTAGCCCCCGGCATACCCGATGTCGAAACTGATCTTGTCAGGGTTCACGTGGTCCCATCTTAATATATACGAGGCGTAAGTGGGCGCTCCGCCCCAAAACTTTTCAACTATTCTGCCGGCGGATGGGTGTGTCCCTGTGGGTTTTATACATATCTCCAGGGTTACTTGTGATGGCCTGAGGGCGGGGCTGTCCGGAACGGTCAAATAATCGTCCACGCCGTCCAGTTTATGGCCCTGGGGGCTCCAGACCGCGCCTGACCTGGTCGCCAGGTGTCCATAGACGTCCCTGGTGGCGAAGCCGGGCGCGTCCATAATCCACAGGGGAAGGTAAAGGGCCAGGGCGGGATCGTAAAAGAACTTCCTCATCTAGCTCGGCTTATAGATAAACCTGACATAGCTGCTGTTCTTTACTTTGGCCCTGCCTTCGTTGACCTCGCTGCACTGCAGGATAAGGCGGATATCGAAGGGAAGGGCGTCGAAGTTAGCCACCAGGGTGAAATAGCCCGACATGGTGCGCTCCACGTAAGTGATCCCGATGTTCGGATCATAGACCAAGGCATGAAGGTCCACCCAGGTACCCCCGCTGTCCCGCGCCTGCCACTTCCAACCCAGGTCCGCGGTGGCTGAGCTCACTGCCTTGAAGGCGGCGGTAAGGCCGAACTCCACCTCGATGAGTGTGCCTGGTTTTGCCTCGGATATGGTTTTGGAGAAAATCTCCACGAGGGTATCTGCAGCAACGGTGTCCACCGCGGCTGACCACTGCACGCCGTCCGAAGCCAGGTCTCCGCCCACCAGGCGGCGGGCCACGTCCCTGGGATGTATATCGTACTTACTGCCGATGTTGAAGGGAGTAATCAACCCGGGTATTTTTGAAACAAGCAGCCATAAAGTCTTGCCGGACTGGGCGCCCGAGGACAAAAACAGGCGCTGGAACGGCAGGGGAATGAAATTGACCTGGTTAAGAGGAATGGCGTCGTTGTCGCGGTTATTCAGCTTGACGTTGACATTGGAGAGATCGCCATCTGTCCAGTAATACAGCACCATGCCCCCCAGCTGAATCTCCGCCTCTGTCTTTGCGGCGTCGAGGGGGACATATTTAATCTCGTAGTTCTTACGGATACCGGCTAACAGCTTTTCAAAATCCATGTCTCCTCACTTCCTGGTCTTCAAAAATACATATAAGGCCCCCAGCGCCACCGCCGCCAGCAATACCCACATGGCCCATTTTTCAAGGCCTTTCCCCAGGTCTCTCAGAGGGTCCGGGGGAAGAGGAAGAGGCGCGGCGCTCTCTCCTATGCCGATGGGTATAATCTCTATTTCCTGGCCGAGCATGGCCTTTTCCACGACGCGTATCGTGGCCTCAGAATAGACATTCGGTAGCCGGAATTCCACCCCGAAGTTGCCAAGCCAGTTAGTCCGGTCTTCACCGTACAGCGACTCAAATTCAGGCCCGCTGATGTCAATCTGGATGTCCGAGCCTGACACAGGCAGCCCCAGAGAGCCGGTGCTTTTGCCGGCCACCCGGATCTCCTGGCCAGGCTCGAATCTTCTGATTTGTACCGGGTGCCCGGGAGGACTTTCCAGGGTCATTTTTATTCCCATAACGGAGTTCCCCCTTTAATGGTACCGGGTCAGCTTATGCGGATCCGTCTGGCGCAGGATATCCTGTAATAGCAGGACGCGGTTACTACGATTGTGGCGGCTTTGACTTTGAACACCAGCAGGAAATCCGAGGAAATATAGAACGTGTTTCTCAGCTTCTTCAGCTTGTTTTGGTCCTGGAATTCCTTGATCTCATTGTAGGTCCCGGATGCTATGAGCTCATTCAGTACCCCGTTAGGGTCCTGCTTCCAGAGCTCCCAGGTATCCGTTACGACAGCTTCCGCGCCGGCGTCCTTGAGATAAGCGGATATAACATCGCTGGGACGAATCTTTATTTCCGTCTGGCGGGGCACCTTATAGGTATAGAGAGCTTCCATTTTCGCGGCTGCCGGGGCGCCGGTTGTGACGTTGCCGTCAGCCTGGGTAATGCTCAGCTCGCCTATTTGATATTTTTCAGGCATGTTCTTTATCGCTCCTTTGTCAAAAATTCAGTATTACCAGGAGTTCTGAGTGGTGTAGATGGGGGCTCCGGCTCGTTTGGCCGCGAATCTCTCCACCGGCTTCCTCAGCACGACGGTATAGATCACGAGCGCCAGGAGTACTATCCCCAGACTGATGAGGCCGTTTTCTATCGCTTTAGGCATTTGCTTTCTCCTTTCTCTTCGCTATCAAATATGTGGCCGCGCATCCCGCCAGCACGACGCAGGCGATTATTGCGACCATTACCCAGTTAATCTTTCCCGTTTTACGTCTCCTTTCTCCCCTGCCGGGGAATCAACAATACTTTGACATGACGATAAAGCAGAAAGGGAAAACTGTCAAAAACGCCTAAAATGCCTAAAATGCATACCTTAGATAGGGGATATTAGAGGCGCCCGAGAGATGTAGATAGGGGTTTTAAAGGGTCAGCTAGGAGGATTTAATCGAGATGGCGAAGAATATAGTCCTTAATTTGGGGAAGAATCGTATTTTTGCAGGTTTTCACATACTGTAATGACGGCATATAGTTCACATCGTATCTTGCGCTTCGTCCGCTCCAGTATAATTGCATGTAAAGTTCAGCAATGGCGTTAAGCTTCTCATGAACCAAATCGTTTCTTTTTAAATGCCCGCCTTTAATCTCCACATGGCCGTTTACTGACAGGAATGAATCAACGTAATGTAACGCCGTATAAAATATTGCCACCAGCGCCCAGTCTATGTGCTGAGCACGCTCCAGGTCAAAACTATTTAAGAATTCGCTATTGCTTTCAGCTCTGAACAGATGAAGTCTCTTATCTGTTATAGGATCGTTCATAAATTATTTTGTATTCTGAACTGACAAGATTTTTCCAGGGGCCGGCAGGAAAGGAACTTAGATTTAATACAGAAAAATTGTCAAAGGGAACATCATATTTATATCTAAATTTTCTCCCTATGTTATACAATTTCATTTCGTATTCAATGCTTACCGGCTGTACTATGATTTTGATCATTTCATATTTATAATCAATAGCTATAGCCACTATCTCAGGGAAAAGCTTCGGAGCTTTCATCAGCTCCCTCTTGATTTTCTCCCATTTGGCCCTTTTGCTTATTTCAGGCGTTTTGGCGGTTTCGGCTGTCTCTACCATCTGCGGCCTCCTGTTCTCTTTCCCCTATATCTTATCACAGGCTCAGCGGGGGGCATCGGCCCACCTGGCCCCCGGAGTAATGCAGGAATTCAAAATCATCGAGCTTGGGCACGACGGCCGCCCATTCCTTGCCTATGTAGCGCACCAGATACTCCACGTCGTTGGGGGAGAAAAGGCGGAAGATGAAGACATGCTCCGAGTTGGAGAACATGTCCTTGGAGAGCATGGCCAGGCGCCGGGTGTTGGCCACAACCCCTATGCCCATGTTGCGGCCGCTGATTATTACCCTGGCCGCCCAGGGAGTCAGCGGCTTGCCCTGGTTAAGATAAAGCTCACTCTCCTCGATGCCGAAACAGACGTTTGCCCGGTACCATATGCGCCGGCAGTAAGAGTCGAATTCCTCCCTGCTGTTTATCACCGCGGGGACATGCCGGGGGAACTCGGCGTACTGGTTAAGGGGGTCGTAAAGATAGCTCGCCTGATAGCCCTGCATCAGGTTTTTCATAAACGTTGTCTTGCCGGTGCCGGGCATGCCGCAGATGGTGACCCGGTCCGTGCTCTTAACCTTGAGCTTCATGCGCGTTGTCCGGAGATGGAAGCTCCAGGGCCTTGATCTGTCTGTCGTAGCGGCCCGCGAGATCGATGATCTCCCGGAGGACCGCGCGGGCCGTCCCGATATTTTCCAGGCTGGAGGCAATGTTTTCTTTCTGGGAGAGGGTAGCCATGAAAATAAGGTTATCTTTCATGCCGAGCTTGTTACCCAATTGTCCCATCAGCGGCGCCAGGAGGCCGATGAGCTCATAGACGAAAGCGCCCTCGGGCGTCTTTGCTTTAAACATCAGTCCACCGGTACACCGGCCGCAGTTGGCGGCTCATCTCGATGATTGCGATATTTGAAATAGACCCCCACCTTGCCTCCTGCGATGATCATTGTGGCGATGAGCGCGGCGCTGAGGGGGCTGCCGGCCGGGAAGAAGGGCGCCCAGGCATTGGCCATGACAGTTATCTCAACCTGGTTGAAATTGAGCTCGGGTATCCTGGTCAGGGCCTCCAGAATATTGCCCAGGAGCCTTGCGGTCTGGGCGACCCCCTCCCTGTTGATCTCAAGCTGCTCGGGAGTCAGTTTGCCAGGTTGCCGCTGCTCTCCTGCCTCAGTCCCCTCTACGCCCGGCTTCTCGAATCCCGGCTCCCTGTCCTGGGGAGTGTGCGCTGGTACGGGATCCTGATCCTCTATCTCTATCTCCAGGTTGTCTTTAGATAAATCCGCCATAGTCTTCTCCGAATCGTCGTTTTGGCTGGGGGGCTGGGGTTTCTCCGTGTTTTCCTCCGGCCGGCTGTTTGACGGCCGGGGCAGCGGGCTTCTCTTTTGCCTGGGTTTCTTTTTTGACACCTTCCACCTTCTTTACCGCGGGGCTCGCGGCTTTCTTTCTGGACCTGTTGATGATCACGGTCTTCGCCTTGTGCTGCGGGGCCGGAGGCGCTGCCGGCGCGGCCGGAGGCGTCTCTGCTGCGGGGATTTCTTTCGCTACTGTTTGCGTTTTCATGCCCTCCGTATTCTCTCCTTTTCTTTGCGCTACTATGGCGTCGATATTCTCCTTCGGTATGCGGTAATGGCCCCCCTCTTTCCCCCAGGTATGTTCAGCTTTTATACGTCCCTGGTTGATCCGGATACGGACAATCTCCCTCCTCACCCCCAGCAGCCGCGCGGCCTCACCGATCGTGTAGAACTCCGCCATCAGGGTATTGTTATTATCCGGATCATCTGCGCCAGGGCCTCAGCTCTAGCCCTCCAGTAGACTATCTTTTCCGCCAGGGTAAGCCCGTCCAGGTATTTATCTTCATTCACGAAGCCTGGAAATGTGGCCGGGGATGCGGCGGCCGGCGCGGGCGCGGGAGGCTCGGACTTGAAAGAGGACCGCGAAGGGGTCTTTATGCCCATCTTCCGGCTCTTGTTCCAGGCGCTGATACAGCCCCGCGTCATTCCGAATCTGTCTTCCAGGTAGAAAAACCCTTTAGCCTGGGAGACCAGGGCGATATCTTCCTTGAACGCGTCCAGCACCTTGAAGGGGTGTAGATTGCCTTCCCTGTTGAAGGCCGCCTCCAGCCTGGTCAACGCGTCAGCGATCGCAGGGTCCCCGACCAGCGTTACGGCCGGCCGTGAAACGGAACGGACGCTTTGTGAAACAACAGGCCCCTTTTGTGAAACGGCCGGCCGGTCTTTGATCGCCGCCGCCGCCTTGTTTCTTGTCTCCTGGTCTGCTTTGGTTGTGGAATTCATCATGTCAGTCCTCCTCCCGTTTGGTTATGTGGAATCCGGGCGCCAGGCAGAACAGCTTCACCCGTTTCCGCTTCCGTTGCCTCCTGCAGCCCCCCAGGGGATGAGCCCATTTGTCGCCGCAGTAAATCAGGGCTTTCCCGCACTCAGAACAGTTCGCCATTTATCCCTCCTTCATTTCAACCGGAACGTCAGTCCGGCTTTTCAGCATGGTGATAAATATGCCGGCCGGGGAGCGGAGGCATTTCTGACGCCTCACGTAGTCAACCAGGGCCTGCAGGTAATCGCGGGGGTTGTTACGCAGAATGACATCGATGCCGGCGATATCCCAGTCCAGGAGCTGCTGCGCGAGGGGGTCGGGCTGCTCGGTTTCGACAGGGAGTGGTGCAAAAAGTGCACCCCCCTCTTTTCCCCCCACACCCCCCTTATACTCCCCGTGTTGTTGTTGTTGAAACAGAGATATATTTATTTGGGAATTTTTGTTTTTTTCTACAACAACACCACCCCCCACCGGGGTTGTTAAGGGGTTTTCAGTGGTGCAATCTTTGCACCAGTCCCTATCTGTGAGTGGTGCAATTTCTGCACCACTCCTCCGCTTGAGGAGCCAGGGACCCTCTTCCGGCACGACAAAAGTCCAGGGGGACTTCGGACCGGAGGAGGGCCAGTACTCCATGAGACCATGAAAACAGAGCTCATCGACGGCGTGATAGATGCTGCGTTTCTTGACCGGCAGGTCGGGCGCCCGGTGGGAAAGAGTCAGGGACTTCACCGGATACCCGGATCCGTCAACTATGTGATGGCCCTGTCTGTAGACGTGCAGCCAGAGCACGATAGAACACTGGTTAAGGTTGGGGAGGGCTAACAAAAAGTAGTCGGGGATTTCCATTACTTCAGGAGCTTCTTTACCACGGTATAGACGGCCAGTAGCATGGCCGAGGAAATGAGAATCGAGGCCACGGCGGCGATGGCCAGTAGCATGACAGTCATCAAATATTCACCGCCCGATGTTCCGGACAATAATCGATATCGCCCTTCTCCGGATGATGCTCAGCATGGTCCCTGCAAAGCGGCTTGTCACACGTCTTGCCCGTGGCTATTTCGAAGTCACATAAAACCGAGTGTGGCTTGTTGCAATAGGCGCACTTGACTATGCGCGGCCCTGAATGACAGATGATCGCGGACCCTCCTCCGGCAAGTGTTATGAACTCGCAGCGTCTTGGCATCACCGTGCCGCCGCCTTCCTGGGCCGGCCCCTGGCGCGCCGTTCCTTCTTGTGGCGACCCCTTTTGCTCTTGACAGGCAACGCTCCCCGCAGGGGCAAGGGCGGCAGCACATCGCGCAACTCCCGAGCACGGTTTATACCCATGAGGTTATCCAGGGGAGAGGCCTTCTCGTGTGCCTTGAGAGCGTCCTCGCCCCGGACGCCGTCCAGGTAGTTGCCCACTATCTTCAGGTCAGCCCAGCCTCCGAACTTCTGCAGCGTGTAAGGGTCCACTCCCGACCGGATCCACTGCAGGGCGAAGGTATGACGGAACTTGTGGGGGGAAAGCCGGAAGTCGAGGCCTGCTCTGTCCCCCAGGCGCCTCAGCATCGAGGAGAAGCCCCAGCGAGTGAAACGGGTGCCGTCCTCGTTTAGCCAGAGGTATGAGCCGCCCGCCGGCCGGACCTTAAGATATTCTTTCATGGCGTCGAAGGAGGCCGTCCCCAGCCTCACCACCCTCTCCTTCGCTCCTTTACCGAACACCTTAACCAGGCCCTCTTTCAGATTTATGTCGTCGATCTTGACGTTGAGGATTTCGGAGAGACGCACGCCTGTATCTGTCAGCATGGCGATGATGGCGGTGTTGCGGGTCCCTTTATAGCCGCCCTCCTGCAGGAGCGCGAACAGCTTTTGTAGCTTCTCGGGGGGCACAGAGGGAATTACTCTCTTGTCTATGCGTGGGGATTTGACGTTCTTAAGGGGGTACTGTGACTCATCTATGATTCCCTCCGCGATGAGCCACTTATAGAAGACACGGAGGCAGTTATAATAGGCGCGGACCGTGATCGGCTTGTTTGCCTTCTTGCCCTTTTGTATCCAGGAGGCATGCGGGATATAAACCATGAAAGCCCGGATATCTGCTGGTGTGAGCCGCCCTGAGGGACAGTTTTGCTTTGTCCAGGACAGGAACCGTCCCATGTTATCACGGTAAAAGTCCACTGTCATAGAGGAGCGGTTTTCAGCCACGCGAGAGAAGATGAAGTTCTCGATGAGCTTCTCCAGGGGAATGACGGACGGCTTCTCCGGGGCGAGAGTTGTCATACCAGGCCTGCCTGCGCCTGGGGACCTTCTTCGTTCTTGGGGCGGCCCCGGCCGCGTGCTGCATTCACGGGAAACAGCTTCTTAATATCCGCCAGGAGATCCGGGCGGCGCTTCGCCTCCTCGATGAGCTCCAGAACTTTGTAGTCATGTTCTTGTCCATCCCCTGCCGTTGGAGCCGGAGAAGATGCCGGAGGGGCCACCGTGATAAATCTGCGTTTAGCGGCTTCAAGCGCGTCGGCCTCCGTTTGAGACACAACAGGTTGTGGTGTCAGGAACCTCCCTAGTACACCACGGGTTGTGGAGGGCATAAGCTCCGCCGCTGACTTCGCGCCTTTGAGCTCGTGGGGCGTCATCCAGCCGTAGGCAGGTGAGCGTTCCCTTATCCAGCACTCTTCCGCTGGGAAGCCGGTCAGGACAATGGCCCTGCCTGGATGTGTGGCGGATCCCTCCCACCATTCATGGGTCTTGTTGTTCCTGATCCGGAAGATGCGCAGGGGAGGCTCTTTCTCCGGAGAGGGGGAGGCCGCCTCGACGAACGCAATAGCGGCCTCCGGGACATTAGCCGGGGAAGGCTGGGGGGATGGGTCCCCAGGCGCTTCCCCAATATCACGAGCCCCTTCTCCTGGTAAGGAGTCCCCGGCAACATTGTTCACGGGTACACGGGGCGTTGATACTGAATTTGTGGAGTTCCATTCGTGGCTCAAACGGGCACACGGGAAACTGCACTCGGTTAGGGTGCACTCATAGCCACGCGGTATCCATCTATTGAACCCCTCTTTAAAACAACCTGGGCATAGCATGTCAGAGACGCGATGGCCGCACTTTTCACAGGCATAGCCTTCTCCCCAGGGGCGACAGATGGAAATAGGCTCAGGCAACTTGACTCGGGACGTGTATTTCGCCCTTTGCTTCGCAGGTAGCCCTCGCATCTTTACCAGCTCGTTAGCAAACTCCTGGGCAAAACGCTTCACGTCTTCCAGGTTGTATTTCTGTTTACTAATCAGGCCGAAATAGCTACGATAGCCGGACACCGAGATAGCCTCTCCGTAAAATGCCAGGTGATTCATGAAGGCAGGCTCATACTCCACATGCACCGTACATTGCGGCTTATTAAGCCCACTTACCTGAACGTCGAACTTGATTTTCGCGTCCTCTTTCTCATCCGCAGCTAGCACCTCCACCCCCGCCTCCCCTAGCCGTCCAGTCTCGGCCAGGGGAGCGCTTCCAGGAGGAGTAGCCTGTTGCCGGCAGGCTTCAGGCCCGATTCCCGCATTACCTTGCAGCGGCGGAGGGGCCTGTGTACCGGTTTCGGGAGGAAGAGCCTGGGGCTGGGTGTGCCGGGTGGGGGGTGAATCCACCGCTGAACCATGCCCCGAGGGCTCTTCCATGTTTTGAAGCGGGGGGAAAAGCTCGGGCTGAGAGGGGTCATAGGCTTTCGCCCCGCAGAAGTAGACGAAATAATTTCCGGAATGTTTTTTCATGCACTGAGTACAGGGACTGAGAGGAGCCTCCTGGTTGCTGCTGGCCGAAGTCAAGGTGGCGGACTGGTTTAAATCGGCGGCTTCAGGCGTACCTGGAGGCTCCATGGTGTCTGTTGGGAAGGCGGCGGTTTCCCCAGGGCCACCCCCTGGCTCGTCTTTAACGGTTCCGCCGTCCGCCTCCCCAACGGGATCAGGCTGCGAGGGTTTCGGGTCCCGCGGATCACCGGCGGCAACCGCGGGACTTTCGGCCGGTTTTGCCGTCCCTTGCAGCCCTGGCTTATCCTGGTCTTCTCGGCCAGGCGAAGCTTTTGTTTCAGAGGGCGGGAGCTCGCCCCAGAGATAATCGTTTATAGCGCCGCGCAGGTCCGGGTACACCCGCCCCACGGCGCCGAGGAAGTCAGCGGAGATGCCGCGTTTCCCGTTCTTGATAAGCCCCCATTGAACTATTGAAAAGCCGAGGCTTTTCGAGAAGGTAGAATCAGGGACGTCGCCCTGTTTTTGCGCCAGCAGATTGATTAACTTTTCCGCGCCCATCTATAATTACCTCACAATTCGATAACAGGAGGATTTATGACAGAAATACAGAACCCGCAGCAATTACCTTCCCCGCCAACACAGCAACAATCTATACCTGAACTCATTCAAGCCGTTGACCCCAATAAACTAACAACGCTTGTAAGTGCTCTGGTGCTGCCTTTCCAAGCTGGATCCAGGCAGGCCAGGAGGGAAGTCTTATTGATTACAGGCGGTTTGATATTCATCATGCTAGGCGCGCTCTTTGTCCTTGCCGTAATGCGGCTCACTGATGCAAATAATGTAGTTTTCGCCTTTGGTACGGCACTCGGATATGTTTTTGGTTTTCTTAGCCGCTTTCTTATTCGTGATTGATAAGTAGGCATCCAGAAATCCGATTGACGCGCCCACGATAACACCCGCAAAGGCAAAAACTACATTCATCTGAGGCTTTTCCCTCCCCTAAAATCAGGGATAGCACCCTGTTTTTTCTTCAGCAACTCGGTTATATTCACCACCGGCTCCTTTTAGAGCATCTGTGTTTGTGTGCGCTAACATGTGTTAGTCATGCAACTATCATTTGTTAGTCTAACACATGGTAGAGTACACATGAGACTTTTGTCAAGGGGTTTTTAGGGATTATTTTGGTAAAATCTAAACAAATGTTAGTCTTAACAACTGTTAGTTCTTAACAAACAGTTGTTATAACGAGTTAACTATGACAGTTGTTAATTTCGGTGGTAAATTAAGGGAACTGCGCCTCAAAAGAAAGTTGAGCCAGGAAAAACTAGCTGTTAAAGCTAACTTGACGCCTGCCATAATTCAATCTCTCGAAAGGGGGCGTCGCACTAGACCCCGCCTCGATACTATCCTCGCCCTGGCCGGAGCCCTGGAGATCCCGCCCGGTGAGCTGATCGGCGAGACTCCGGAGCCCCATCAGTTCACCATGGAAGATATGAACCTGGTAAAGACCTTCGAGGAGCTCGCGCCCGTGGACCGCGAAGCACTCCTGGAATTCGCCAGGCTCCTCCTGCAGAAGTCCCGCCTGGCCAGGGAGCTTGAAAAGGGGAAATAGTGCTATAATAGAAACGAAATGGAAAACATCCTGCAGATAGCGACCCTTATTAGCGTACTGGCAGGGATTGTAGTTATACCCTGGTATCTGCGCGGCATGTTCGCGAGAATGGATGAGCGATTCGCAAGGGTGGACAATACCTTAAAATCCATAGGGGAGGCTCTTTCTACCCAGATGGAAGTGCTGAGCATCACCATTGGCAGCCTGGCAAGGCAAGATGTACTCAGTAAAGAAGATTTATCCCGAATAGGGAAAGAGCTCCTCAAAGACCACATCGGCAACATAAGGAGAATTACCTCTAACCCCATCAGCCCCGAGGAATTGAGCCGGCTCAATTCCTACATTTCCAAAATAGAGCAGGGCATAATACTGGAAGTAACTGAGCTGCAAGATTACAACACCATAGTCCATACGCTGAGAGAAGAGAAGGGAAGTGTAGACCCTGGCATGGTTGCGCTGATCGCGATAGGCGCTCTGTTCGCCGGCCTCCTGCTTGGCGGCAAGAAATAAACCTGACCCCCTCCAAAACCCTATCTAAAACAGGGAAACAGGCCCTTCTTTTGAGGCTGGCTTGATACAGGGGTATCCCAGTACCACTCAGGAGGCCAGAGCCGCAGTCTTGCAAGCGGCTCACTGGGGAGAAGCGCCGTCTTAGCCGGGCCTGAACCTAAAACTGTGAAAGGTCTGTGTTTTTAAGGTCCTGAATATAACCCTTGACCTCATTAACCCATGCCTGGTTAAAGTACCGAACGCCGTTCGTATCCACCTTCGTTGGCCCCGGTATCGAGAAATTCTTCATCCAGACACGGAGTGTCCTGGTAGTACGACCCACAGCTTTAGCGGTCTGGGAAAAGGTAAGAAGCCCTTCTTTCAGATGGGTTTTGGAAGGAGGCCCGCCCTTTCCGGAAAGATTCCCGGCTTTGCGCATCTCCTCAATGTCATCCACCCACCTTTGATTGAAATACAAAGTCCCGTTCTTGCCCGTCTCTGTAGGCTTCGGGACCCGTTTGCTCTTAACCCAGTTGCGGAGCGTTTGCGGAGTTATGCCTAGCTTCGCAGCCGCCCAGGTCGTAGTGTGGTAGTTATAATTCTTAACGTAGTTTATATATGGCGCCGGCATTTTTTCTCCTCTTTCTCTAAAACCACTACATCTTGTTTTAGGCATTTAATGCGTTTTGGCATGCGCAACACTTTACAATAAAACTACCATAGAACTTTGTTCAAAGTCCCAGCTTACTTTTCATAGTTTAATACATTATATCTGGCAAATACGAAAATGTCAAGTCCCACCTTAACATAAATACTTTTTTCATAGTTAATTAGGATTTTTAGCTCTGAATTATCGAGTTTTAGATAGGATTTATTTGGAATTTTAGCTAGGAATTATTTTGCATCAGATACGAAATGGGCGGGGGTAAATGGGGTTCAGGTGGCCGACGGTTCAAATCCGTCCACCCCGACCATTTATACGGAACTAAGTGTCAGGCCACCCGAGTTACCTGAAAAAGGCAAAGGTGGTAAATATGGTCTCCGGCCACCTTAGGTTGCATTTTCTACAACACCCGTAAAATCAGTCTTTACAGACATCTCAATATTGCAAGCTACCTTGCCGGCTTGATCGTCAACCATTCCTTTTACGGATTTTCGGCAATAGCTTCGGCAATATCACTTCCTACCTCTTCAAAAGGCATTTCTTTGTTTCTCTCAGCCACGCTTTCCAGCCGGCCAAAACGCCTTTCTCTGAGTGCCGGGCTGGTAATCGTTGACATAAGAAATATGCCAACATTGGCTCTTGTAATCCGGTAGTTTCGCCCCTCTTTTATTCCATCATATTCCTCGTGCTGTTTATATTATAATGTTACAGTTGATTTCTGTACACTGCTGTTGTTAACAGGACATAATTGGCAAGATGCCCATCCCCAAAACATGTTCATCTTGGGCATCTTGCGGATTTTGAAGCTGAGATTCGCCTCCCAGGTGAACACCTTGCACACACGGCGGTTCCCGATTCAAATAAGACCATTGTATTATGAGACCATAGTATAAGGCTATAGTTGATATTTATATACTACTGTTGCTAGCAGGGCATAATTTCAAGATGCCCATCCCCAAAACATGGGCATCTTGTCCACCTTGTGTCTTTTTGAATCTGATTTTCGTCTCCAGGGATGTCCATCTTGTGTCGGACGGATGGACCACCTTGTGCGTTTTCCGCACCTCACATAATCTTATTACTTTGTCTTTTTCTTCCCTGCTCAGCAGGCTGTTTACTGTTTTCTGGCGCCAGTCGGGAACAACACGTTTTGGTTTTAGGGGGGAACGTCAGCGATTCAATAAGACAATTTTATTATGAGACCATTAGTAAGTTCAACTCTAGATTGCGATAGTGGTATAATCTCTCTATCTATCAACTTAGAGATACCGCTTACAAAGAAAGGGGCAAAAATGGTAGAGAAAGAAAACCTGAGAGAAAAAGAGGCCGAAGTCAGCCAGCTTCACTTCTATGAGACCATGATGAAGGATGTCAAGGAGCGGAACGAGCGCCTGGCAAAGGGGAAAAGGCTCCTCAAAGGCAAGCTCCAGCCTTTCCAGCAGGGACGCCAGGGACTCATACGCACCTACTGCCATGATTCCATGAAAGACCTGGCGGCGGATAAGTGGGCCATTTTCGTGCATGAGATTAAGACACATTCGGGGAAGCACCGCCATCAGGGTGGGCTTACCATTTTTGTGCTCAGCGGTAAAGGGTATACGGTTGTGGATGGAGTGCGCCACGACTGGGACCCCGGCGATCTAATCTGCCTGCCCATAAAAAAGGGCGGCGTCGAGCACCAGCATTTCAATCTGCAAAATAAGCCTTCGCGCTGGCTGGCGCTTATCAATAACCGCATGCAGGAGCAGATAGGCCGTTTTGTGGAGCAACGCGAGACGGCCCCTGACTGGTCGGGGCAGGGGTTTCCGCCCGAGAGCAAGCAGGGAATCGCGAGAAAATAGCATGCAGCAGGTCTCCGGCATGTCGGAGACCTGAAGAAACATTCGGCTGCAAACAGTGAAAGGATAGACACGCGCATGGCAAGGGCTAGCAGGTTTACACCCCGGATGATTGAGGAATATACCAGGAAGGGATACTGGAATAATCTCACTCTCTCCGATTACTGGGAGAGAAACTCGAAGACCATCCCGGACCGCGAGGCCGTAGTAGACTCCCGTTCCAGGCTGACCTGGGCGCAGGCCAACAACCTTATCGACCGCCTGGCGCTGGGCTTTCTGGAGCAGGGATTCAAGAGGGACCAGCTAATCGTTATCCAACTGCCGAACTGCGCGGAGCTTGTAATGCTGCGCGTGGCCTGTGAAAGAGCGGGGCTCCTGTGTCTTCCGGTGTTGAGGACATACCGGCAGAGAGAGTTGGAACATTACATCAACTATACCGGGGCTGCAGGCCTGGTCATACCCTCGAAATTCAAGGACTTTGACTACTACCAGATGGCTCAAGAACTGCGCGGCAAGCTGAAGGCGCCCGGCAAGATTCTCGTACTGGGAGATGACGTGCCTTCCGACTGCGTTTCGCTGGGAACGATCATGTCCACGCCTCTGGAGAAAAAGTATCCTCCGTCCTTTCTGCAGGACAAGAAATGTCAGGCGTGGGAGTTTTCCCTGGTCACGGTAACGAGCGGAAGCACAGGCGTACCCAAATACGCGGAAAATCCGCTGTACAGCCGTCTGCACACTGCGAGGCTTTTTCACATCAGGCCTGACGATATTTGCGGGGCTCTCAGTCCTGCGGCCACCGGTCCGAATCAGGGGAACTATTATGGCGCGCCCCAGGTTGGGGCAAAAGTGGTATGGCTGGAGGCGTTTGAAGCGGAGGAAGCATTCCGCCTTATCCAGCGGGAAAGGGTCACCTATATGACGGCTGTCCCCGCCCAGCTTGCCCTGATGTCCAGGCACCCCGCAATCGGCAAATACGATTTCTCCTCCCTGCGACTCATATTATCCACCGGATCTTACCTGGCTTATCACATCGGTCTTGAAGCAGAGGAGAAATTCAAGGCGCCTGTCATACAGACTTACGGCGCGGTTGACGTGGGAGGCATAGCTATCGGTTGCGCTGAGGATTCCAGGGAAGAACGCCTGCTGACCGCTGGCAAGCCTCTGCTCGGCGCTGAGGTGAATATGGTGGACGATAACGGCAAAGAAGTCCCCAGGGGTGCCGTGGGGGAGATTTGCGTCCGGGGGCCTACGACCGTTTCAGGATTTTACAGGGACCCCGAGGCCACCGCCAGACTCTGGTCCGCGGATGGATGGACCAACGTGGGCGACCTGGGAAAGTTCGACGATACGGGCAATATTCATATCATGGGCCGCAAGAAAGATATGATTATCAGAGGCGGCCAGAACATCTATCCCGCCGAGATAGAAAACCTTCTGCTGCAGCATCCGAAGGTCTTCAACGTCGCCATCGTGGGCATGCCGGACCCCATCATGGGTGAGAAAGCCTGCGCCTATGTGGTCCCCAGGCCGGGCCAGTCCTTCACTTTCGAGGAGATGGTGGCTTATCTTAAGTCCTGCAAAATAGCGCCTTTTAAGCTGCCGGAAAGGTTGGAGATCATCGGCAAAATGCCCATGCTGGCGGAAGACCAGAAGGTTGACAAGAAGGTACTCCAGAAAAATATAGAGGAGAAGGTGCTTGGTTAACGGCAAATGAAAACTGTAATTGATAAGATCAGGGAACTAAATCAAGGCTCGCCGGGCATCGAGGCCATTCGAAAATGGAAGGCCGCGGGTGGCAGGGTTGTGGGGTGGGCTTGCTCCTGGAACTACATACCCGAGGAGCTGATATGGGCCGCGGGAATGCTGCCTGTGAGGGTTATCGGCGACGGCGACGAGCCGCAGCTGGAGCAGGCAGACAACTATCTGCACGCTGATAGCTGCTCGTTCAGCCGGAGCTGCTTCGAGAGGTCGCTCCTCGGGCAGTTCGACTTTCTGGACGGCTTCGTGGCCTCATCTTCCTGTGACGGAATCCGCCGCCTGGCCGACGTTTGGAAGACGTACATAAGTGTGCCACTGGTTTACATGGTTGATGTGCCCTGGAAACTCACGGACAGGGCCGGGAAGTTTTACTTCAACGAGGTGGTGGAGCTTAAGGAGAGGCTGGAGAGGCATTTCAACGTTAAGATTACAATGGACGCCCTGAAGAGCTCCATCGAGTTATACAACAGGACCCGGGTACTGCTAAGAGAGCTAAACGAGTTGAGAAAAGCCGGCAATCCCGCCATTTCCGGAAGCGAGATGTTCGAAGTGCTCAATCTCGCCACAAAAATGCCGCGCCCCGAATTCAACAGTGTCCTGGAGGAGCTTCTTAAAGAAAGAAAGGCGCTGAAGTCAGCGCAGGGAAAGCCTCACCCGGACTCGATGAGGCTCATGCTTAATGGGAGCATATTAACCAATCCTGATTTTGTCAGGGCCCTGGAGGGACTGGGGGCGACAGTCGTGGCGGACAGTCTGGGAAACGGCGCGGGATACTGGTGGGGAGAGGTGGAGCCAGACTCCCCCTCTCCCGAAGCGGCTCTGGCCTCCTATTACTTCGACAAGTTCCCCGACCCCCGGTCTTATCCCTCGGAGAAACGGTTCGAGATTATAACCCGCATCGCCCGGGACTTCAGGGCGGACGGGGTGATTTCCCAGGTAATCCGTTTCTGCGCGCCTTTGTTATTCGACCAGGCGCGGTTAAGGACCAGGCTGAAGGAATGGGATATTCCTTCGCTGGAACTGGATGTGGAATATGGCGCTTCGTTGATTGGCGGAGCGAAGACCCGCGTGGAAGCTTTCCTTGAGATGGTAAGAGAGAAAAAGGACAAGGTGCGATGACAGACATGACGAAAGAAAAAACTTACGATATGACCCGCTGGGACATGGGGCTTAAAGGACTGGAGCAATTGTGCGAGTTCAAACGGAAGTCTTCTCCCACCCGCAGCGAGCCCCTCTACTACGAGATGCAGTATAACTACTTCAAAAGGGCCAGGGAGGCGGTGGACAATGGGCAGCCCATAATCGCGCATGCGACCATGGTGCCCGTGGAGATTTTCCGCGCCATGGACCTGGTGCCGCTGCTCTCGATATTCTCCTGTATCAATATGAGCATGGTCTTGAAAAACCAGGTGGAATGCCTGAACGCCGTGCGGGGATTAGGGGTACCCCAGGAAATTTGTTCCAGCCACAGGGAAATGCTGGCCTATTTCGCCAAAGGCTGGTTTCCCCCTCCCTCCCTGTTATGCGAGATGGGGATAGGCTGCGATACCTTCGGCCACTCTCTCCGCCTTGCCAGGGAGTTTTCGGGAATTCCCAGTTTCTACGTGGATAAACCGTTCCACAAGACTGAAAGAAGCATAAGCTATCTGGCCGGCGAGTTCCGGGACCTTATTCGCTTCCTGGAGGAAAAAACGGGAAGAAAACTGGACTGGGACAGGCTGAAAGAGAATGTGGAATATTCCAGGCAAATCTATGAGACTTTTCAGGAGATACGGGAGCTGCGGAAGGCCGTGCCGTCTCCCATGGAAAATGCCCGCAACTGGCAGTTCTATATGACAGGCTGGATGTATGCTGGCACAGCTGAAGGCGCCCAGTGGTACAGGACGCTACGCGATGAGCTGAAGGAAAGGGTCTCTCAGGGCGTAAGCTGCATACCAGAGGAGAAATTCCGTTTTGTGGACCTATTCTTTGGAGTGGGCTACTACAGCCTCAAGGTGCTGACCTGGATGCAGAAAACGCACGGCGTAAACGTGGTGGCGGAACCCTGCTGGTCTTACCAGGGCAAGTGGGAGGTTGACCCGGACGAGCCCCTCGAAAGCCTGGCCCGCAGGACCTACTCCGCTCCTCCCCTGGGGACTATCGATGGGCCGGTGGAGAATTTCGTCAACGCGGCCCTTGAGGACGCAAAAGACTACAAGGTGGATGCGGCCATGTGGTTTGCCAATTTCACCTGCCGGCAAAACGCGGCTATAAGAATGGTCAAGGACGCCCTGGAAAAGAAAGGAATTCCGACATTCGTCATGGGGACGGATACCCAGGACCCGAACTACATAACCATGGACGAAATCAAGGAGCGGTTCGAGGGTTTCCTGGAGATTCTCAAGGACAGAAAGAAGAGGGGGTGATACTTCATTTCGTTCCCTCTCCCTTTCCTAAAGGGAGAGGGTTAGGGTGAGGGATTCTAGATGACTCCTATGAATGAGCAAGTGGAGGACCTCCGCCGGAGAAAGGCGAAGCTCCGCCAGGGCGGTGACAGGAAAGCCCTGGAAAGACTGCACCAGGGCGGGATGCTCACTGCCAGGGAAAGGATAGATCTGCTTCTGGATAAGGGTACCTTCACCGAACTCGATATCTTCGTTACTCACCACAGCACAGCCTTCGGTATGGACAAGAGGGAAATCCCGGCTGAGGGAGTAATAACAGGACGCGGCGAAGTGGACGGCAGGCAGGTATTTGTCTATGCCCACGATTTTTCGGCGCACCACGGGACGGGAGGGAAATGGGGGGCCAGGAAGATAACCAGAGTCATGGACCTTGCCTATCAGAATGGCTCTCCGGTCGTCGCCCTGAACCATTCGGCGGGCGCCAGGTTTGAGGAGATGGCCGGGGGTGAAATGGGGGGTGGCATGGGCTACGCCGAGCAGTTCCAGCGGCTGGTCCGCTACTCCGGGGCCATTCCGCTGATTTCGCTGATGATGGGCGATAACGCGGGCGGAGGGGTCTATGGCCCCGGAATGACCGATTTCATTATCGCCACGAAGCAGAGCAACATGTTCATGGCAGGACCTCCCCTGGTGAAGTCTGTTATCTTTGAGGAAATCAGCGCCCGGGAGCTGGGGAGCGCGCAGATGCACGCTAAAGTCTCTGGCGTGGTCCATGCGCTCGCGGACGATGATAAGGAGTGCGTCAATAAGGCCAGGGAGCTTCTGAGTTTTCTGCCTTCCAGCTGTAAGGACCTCCCTCCGGTCGTAGACACCGGAGATGACCCGGGCCGCCTTTGCCCCGAGCTAAGCCGGATCGTGCCCGCAAACCCTCGATGGGCCTTTGACATGCATAAGGTTATCGAGGTGATTGTTGATAAGGGGCGTTTTTTTGAGATTCACCGCGACTATGCCCGGAATATCATTGTCGGGTTCGGCAGGTTCAACGGGTATTCAGCGGGGATAGTGGCCAGCAACTCGATGCACCGCGCCGGCGCCATAACGGCGGACGCGGCAGAGAAAGCGGCAAGGTTCATCCGTTTTTGCGATGCTTTCAATATTCCGCTGGTCTATCTGGTGGACAGCCCGGCCTTCATGATTGGAAGCCGGCAGGAACAGGCTGGACTCATCAGCAGGGCGACAAAGCTTATCTTTGCCACCGCTGAAGCCACGGTGCCTAAGATTACGGTCCTGGTCAGAAAAGCCCAGGCCGGCGCCATGATAGCCATGGGCTCGCTGGCATTGGGCGCGGATCTGGTCTACGCATGGCCGATTGCCGATATGAACGGTCTATCTCCGGAAAGCATAGCGGACGTCCTGTATCAGAGAGAAATCCGGGAATCGGCAAGTCCGGAAGAGGCGCGGAAGGCCAGAATAGAGCAGACCAGAAGAGACATCGGAGATATTTATTCCGCGGCGTCATGGCAGCACCTGAACGATATCATAGCGCCCGCGGAGACTCGCGTTGCCATTATCAACGCTCTGGAGATGACCAGAGGCAAACTGAGACCCTCTCCCCGTCACAAGAAACACAGCAATATGCCTCTATAGTGATTGTAGCTTCGCCGGCTATTGATATATACTAACCCAGGTATTCTTCGACTGGAGGAGGCTGTCCTTGTCTACCCGTGCCACAGTTTTAGTAATTGACGATAATGAGGATTTCAGGGAGAGTCTCTGCGATATCCTTCAGGACTGGAATTATAAAGCGCTCGGCGCCTCCCAGGGTGTTTTGGCCCTGGATCGGCTAGGCAAGACCCACGTTGACGTGGCGCTACTGGACATGAGAATGCCCGATATGAGCGGACTCGACTGTCTCAATCTCATGCACAAGCATCATCCTGAGGTCAAAGTGGTAATGATAACCGCGTACCTTGACGAAGAAAAGAGGGCTCTGGAGAGAGGCGCCACAGAAGTACTGATAAAACCCCTTAACTTAAAGACTTTCAGGGAACTGCTGGACAAAATAACGAGATAGAAGCTGCTTTTTCTAAAAAAACCTGTAGCCTTGTCCTCGAGTAACGACACCAGCGCGCTGATAAGGCTCGACGTCAGGGTTTTTTTGATTTATATCTTTTACCCGGGGACAAGGCAAACATTCCCCCATTAGGGGAATCAGCCCGCTAATGTCTCACCCTGATATATATAACGACGCTTCAGATAAGAAGTTAGTTCCCGCTCAGACTATTTTTGCTTGATTTCCCAGCCCCGCCCTCCGGAGTCTGGTCCCGCCGGAAACGCCTTTCCTTCGGGGGTTCTCACCGGAGTCGGTTCCGGGATAGCGGGTTTCTCCTCTTTTTGAACAGGCCCGTTGATGCTGCCGGGGCGGGCGGCAAATCCCGACAGGGTTCGGTCAATCACGATCTCCAGCCGCTTTCCGGCGCCCGGCGGTACTACGGTAACGGAATGGCGCAGGGTGGTTATGTGGCTAGAGGCGTTCTCGATGAGTTCGTCCTGGATTTTCTGGGCGCCTGCGGCTTTCAAAGGCTGGGCTTTCAGTTCTTCGCTGATGGCTCTTGCAGACTCCAGACTCAATGCCAGTCTCTCTTCCAGCTTGTTCATGCCCTCAGGTTCTTCATTTTCGGCTATCAGGGCCATCTCGTTTACTCTGCGGCCCGCAAATTTCATGTATAACCGTGCTCTTTGCTCCGGGTCGGCGGTCAGCTTGAGCTGCACCTGCTCTGTGCTCAGCTTAACGGGATAGAGGACCTGTTCAGGAGAGGCATTCAGCGAGGCCGCGACTGTTCCACCAGCCAGGAAAAGGGCCAGCAGGCCGGCCATGGCCGTCGCCCAGGCTCTTCTTCTGAAGACTAGTCTGCCGAGTCCCTCCAGCCAGTTCAGGCCGGGCAGATAGGGACCGGGCTTTGGCATAGACCTCAAACGCTCCGCCCTGTTCAGCAGGTTTGAGAGCGCTCTCTGATTGAATTCCGCAGCCGGCGCGATGGCGAAGAAGTTGTCCCTGGTACACAACGCAGTCTTGAGAAGCGGCTCCAGCTCAACCCTGACGACCTGGTACTCGGAAAGGCATTTCTCCAGGCTAACTTCCCTGAGGGTCTGGTCCTTGAACGGCCTGCCCGTGAAGACAGCCCTATCCAGGCAATCATCTAATATCTGAACTATTCCTTTGCTCATGGTAATATCCTTCTGGTCTATTCCACCGGACCTATCTTCATAATCTTCCGCAGGGCCAGTATCCCGCTATGCTGAAGCGCCTTGATAGCTCCTTCATTCTTGCCCATCATCTGGGCTATCTCAGCGATGCTGAGCTCAGCCGCGAAGCGCAATTCCACAACCTCCTGTTGCGCTTTGGTCAGCTGTTTCATAGCCTCTCTAACCTGTTCGAGAGCGATTCCCTTTTCAGCCAGCGCCGCCGGGTCCTGTCCCATGGGGCCAACTGACACCTCTTCCAGGGCCAGTTCTTTGTCTCCCTTGTTTCTTCTTTGCTGGTCAATGATAAGGTTATGAGCGATTCGAAAAAGCCAGGCAGAAAAGGGCAGACCTCGCATTTCATATTTGTCTATGGCTTCCAGCGCCCTTAAAAAAACCGTCTCGGATATGTCCTCTGCCAGTTGCTTATTCTGCACCTTCACGAAGACGTACCGGTAAATCCGGCTGGAAAACTCCCTGTAAATGGAAGACCATGCGGCCGGTTCCTTCTGCTTGGCTCTGAGCAGAAAATCTGCTGTTACCAGGGCCCCCTCCCGCCCCGGCAGTTCCTGGCTTCGTATCAAGTAAATTTATCCAGAATAGATTAATATTCTATTTCACTTACTAGTATAACGAAGTAAACAATCTTAGGATAGTTCTGAAGGTGATAATGTGATAAAATCGTCTCCGTGAGTTTGATAATTCGGCGGATGACGCTGGAGGACATACCTCAGGTCCAGGAGGTCGAGAAAGAGGCCTTTCCCACGCAGTGGCCTCCTCCTTCATATAAAAGGGAACTTCAGAATAAGCTGGCGCACTATCTGGTGCTGGTAGAGGAGTCTGAAGACCCTCCGCCGGTTCCAAAGAAAAGCCCGGACAATGTCATCAGCAGGTTATGGATGCGTTTGTTTTCCCCGGGGGACAAACAGCCCGGCCCTCTGCCGCAGAGTGAGGCCAGGATAGTCGGCATGGCGGGCATCTGGTACATGTTCGATGAGGCTCATGTCACGACGCTGGCAGTCCGGCAAGGCAGGCGCCGCGAGGGCCTGGGAGAGTTGCTCCTCTTCGCTCTGATTGACCTCTCTCAGCAACTGGATGCCAGAGTGGTCACTCTGGAGGTCAGAGTGTCCAACAGGGCGGCGCAGGAGCTGTATTTGAAATACGGATTCAAGGGCGTTAGCATAAGGAAAGGATATTATGCTGAAGACGGTGAGGATGCCCTCATTATGACTACCGAGCGCATCACGACCGCTCAGTATCAGGCGCACCTGCAGAATCTGAAGCTGATGCACAAGGTCAAATGGGGACTGGAGTATAAAGATGTCAGGAAATTCTCATGAGTGTTAGCGGGCCAGGGCATTCGCCCGAGTGGGAAAAGCGGCAGAGCCTTAGGGAGCACCTGCTGGAGCTCCGGCGCAGGCTTATTTACAGCGTCATCGCTTTGCTCATTACCACCGCAGCTTCCTTCACGTTTGTCAACTATATCTTCTCGGCTTTGAAATCCAGGGCGCCCGAAGGCATAACTCTGGTCTTCATCCAGGTGACCGAAATGATCGGGATATACATCAAGGTAGCCATGCTGAGCGGCCTTATCATCGCCCTTCCTTTCATACTGCTTCAGATACTGCTCTTTATCCGCCCCGCGCTCAAACCGACCGAGTCCAGGGGACTCTATCTGATTCTGGCCTCCGCCACATTCTCTTTCCTGGTCGGAGGCGCTTTCGCCTATTTCATTATCATACCTCCGTCATTGAAGTTTCTTCTCACCTTTGGCAGCGAAATAGCCACGCCTTATATCAGGATAGGCGATTATGTCTCGATGATTTCAACTCTTATCTTCTGGGTAGGAGTGAGTTTCGAGACTCCGTTGGTCGTCTTTTTCCTGGTGAGGATAGGGCTGGTTACCGTTCAGAAACTGTCTCAGTTCCGCAGATGGGTCATCGTCGGAGCCTTCGTTCTCGGAGCTTTCATCACGCCCACTCCCGACCCCGTAAACCAGACCCTTGTTGCCCTGCCCATGATTGTCCTGTATGAGATAGGCATCCTGCTGGGCAGGCTGGCCGGCAAGAAAAAGGCCAGGAAGAGCAAAACGGACTAATACCTGGCTGCGCAAACACTCACACGGACGGTTTTGCCATGGCTGCTATTACTGTCCTATCCCAAAGTACAGGACCCATTTGGCATGAAAGTGACTACCGTGTTTCCTGGGCCTGTTACCGTTACGAATCATCACAGTCTGACCTTCCAGGCAACTGACTCCGGCTCAGATTTGGCTTTCAAGGACAGGAGTGATAGGGTTATTGCCCACGATACCTGCTTGGGCCGCGATAATAGCCGCATGGGTGCGGCTCCGTGCCTGCATCTTGTCAACGACGTTTCGGACGTGTTTTTTGGTAGTGTCCAGGGTGATACCAAGGCTTGCAGCGATTATCTTATTCGAGTCTCCGTTCCCCATGAGCCTTAGAACATCAACTTCCCTCTCGGTGAGGTGAGCAGCCTCGGTCGTGCGCTCGGCAAGCGTTTTTCGGCCATTTTGAATCAAATTCTCCACAGCAGTGCGCAGCAATGACGTCTTCATTTGCGTGCCGCCGTCCACCACACGATAGATGCTTTGCACCAACTCGCCCGGCGACATGTCCTTGAGGAAGATGTATCCCGCCGCACCCGCATGGATGGCGTCGATGACATAAGAATCGTTTAGGTTCTCCGTCAGCACCAGGACGGCTACATCAGGGAATTCATCCTTGATAAGCCTCGTCGCTTGCACTCCATCGATTTCTCCGTTTCGTGTCTCGGTCAACACTACGTTGACAGGCCGTCCCCTGTCACACGCTCGTTTAATAAACAGAAGAGCTTCATGCCCATTCGGAGCGTCTCCAACCACTTCAATTCCATCGTCTTTAGTCAGGATAGCCTGCAGACCCTCACGAACAACCGGATTGAAATCAATCAGCAGGACTCTTAGAGTGCCAGTTTTGCGTTCTTTGACTTCCATATGTGATACACCTCCTAAGTCCACTTTAGTTTACCATTATCTACCACTTTAGTTTACCATTATCTACTACTTAGTTTACCATTATCTACTACTTTAGTGAAATTTACTGTCATTCCACCTCCCCCCTGCCCCCCCCCAATCCCTCTTATCAAATGCTATTTATTATAACCCATTAGATTAGCGGAACGGCACTAAAATGCCTGTCCCATACCCATTCCAGGGGTTTGTGGCAACAAGATGCGAGGCACATAATTGATGTTGGATGTATTAGACCGTGAAACCATATTTAAGTATGCAAAATTCAGAACAAGCAACAGATAAGGTTATTTAGTTTTTCAGAAACAGGAGGTTTCAAATGAAAAAAAGAAATATACTCTGGATCTCTACAGGTATCATTATGATACTTGCCATTATGCTGGTGTTAACCTATTCCTGCAAAGCTCCAGCACCCGCGACCATAACCACGCCAATACCTGACGATGTCGCTTTATTTGGACCGGATGTCGCCCCCATACCCGCACCACCATCTATTCCAATAGCGACACCCAGTCCAGCCCCAACGCCAGACGACACCACACCACCCACGGTTAGTTCCACACTGCCGGCTAATGCTGACGCAGGTGTGGACATCAATAGCGCGGTAACAGCCGTGTTCAGTGAGGCGCTGGATCCCTTAACGGTTACCAACGCCACCTTTACCTTGAAGCAGGGGGAGACGCCCGTTTCCGGCACAGTGACCTACGATGGTGTCACAGCAACCTTTATGCCGGAAGTGATTCTTGCGGCCGGTACAGACTATACGGCCATGATGTCTACCGGCGTTAAGGACCTGGCGCTAGTAGGCAATGCGATGGCAGTTAATTACACATGGAATTTCACAACATATAATGGTGGTGACGTAGTAACCCCAATAGACACCAAAGCACCCACGGTTAACTCTACAATCCCGGTTAATACTGCCACGGGTGTGGCGGTCAACAGCGCAATGAGCGCCACCTTCAGCGAAGCGATGGACCCCTTGACGGTTACCAACGCTACATTTACTTTAAAGCAGGGGGCGACGCCTGTTTCCGGCACGGTGACATACGATGGCGTCACTGCCACTTTTATACCGGAAGTAATTCTCGCGGCCGGCACGAACTATACGGCCATGATGTCTACCGGCGTTAAGGACCTGGCGCTGGTGGGCAATGCGATGGCAGGTAATTACACATGGAACTTCACAACATATAATGGTGGCGGTGTAGTCACCGCGATAGACACCACGGCACCCACGGTTAGCTCTACCTTCCCGGTTAACACTGACTGGGGTGTTGCCGTCAACAGCGCAATGAGCGCCACCTTCAGTGAGGCGATGGACCCCTTAACGATTACTAACGTCACCTTTACCTTATCGCGGGGGGTTACGCCTATATCAGGAGCGGTTACCTACTCCGGCGTCACGGGTACCTTCAATCCGGATGTTGATCTCGCACCCGGTACCAACTATACTGCCACGATTAGCACCGGAGTTAAAGACGTGGCTGGCAATGTCATGGTAGTTAACAAAGAGTGGGCCTTTACCACGACCGGAGGTGGAGGCGGCCGAGGTGGAGGTGGAGGTGGAACACCCCCGGCAGACCTCACGGCACCCACGGTTAGCTCTACAATCCCGGTTAATACTGCCACGGGTGTGGCGGTCAACAGCGCAATGAGCGCCACCTTCAGCGAGGCGATGGACCCCTTAACGGTTACTAACGTCACCTTTACCTTGACGCAGGGGGTTACGCCTATATCAGGAGCGGTTACCTACGCCGGCGTCACGGGTACCTTCACTCCGACAGCCAATCTCACAGCCAGCACCACCTATACAGCCACAATTACAACCGGAGTTAAGGACCTGGCGGGTAATGCCCTGGCGGTTAACAAAGTCTGGACCTTTACCACCAGTGCGGCCCCGGACCTCACGGCACCCACGGTTAGCTCTACAATCCCGGTTAATACTGCCACGGGTGTGGCGGTCAACAGCGCAATGAGCGCCACCTTCAGCGAGGCGATGGACCCCTTAACGGTTACTAACGTCACCT